>ENA-ORKV01000814-ORKV01000814.1-human-gut-metagenome-genome-assembly--contig:-NODE-814-length-30817-cov-3.096487_pt1 | contig 30817 bp, 29 predicted proteins | sample MGYA00243058_ERZ508805 | MGnify/ENA primary metagenome ERZ508805 (study PRJEB26277, sample SAMN04329770) | human gut metagenome | biome: human-associated habitat | host: Homo sapiens | place: USA... | reverse complement strand
TGTTCTTCGTCCAGCTCAGCCGCCGTCTGCACATACACCACACCGATCTTTTCAAATTCCTTCACCTTGTCCAGAAACTCTTTTAAGATCCTTTCAATCTCACTCCAATGCCCTTTTTCCGCAACAAGCTCTAAAAAGCAAAGCATGTCACCCGCGATGCGCCCCGAAAAAACTTTGGTAAGCACCGCTTTTTTTTCTTCCTTTTCCACACCCGGATGCAGCAGGAACTGCATCAGTTCTTTTTCTTCCTCAAAGATGTTCAAAAGGGCTTCCACTTCTTTTTGATACGCATCGATCTGTCCACTCTCGCGTGCCGCTAAAAACAGCGCCTGTGCATATCTTTCTTCTACTAACTTCGCCATGTCCGCTCACCCATTTCGCGCAGTGTTTCCTCCACCAGCTTATTTTGAACCTCCGGCGTCACCGATGCCGCAGCCACTTTTGCAGCCATCATGGCGGCAACTGCGATCATTTCCCGCTTCATCTCATCTGCCACACGCGCCCGTTCCAGCCCGGCTTCCTCCTTTGCGCGTGCCAGTATCCGCTGCCTCTCCGCTTTTGCTTCATTTATCATCTTTTCTTCCTGTTTTTCCGCCTTACTTCTTGCCTCACTTAACAGACGCTCCACTTCTTTATCCGCCTCCTGTAAGTGTTTCTCGTAGGATGCGCGGTATTTCTCTCCCTGCTTTTTTTCCTTTTTTGCCATGCGAAGCTCATCTCCGATGTGCTCCGTGCGTTCCCGCAGAAGTTTCCGCGCAGGCTCAAACAGCAGATAGGACAGCGCCACACACAGGAAAAATACGGAAATCGCAAGAAGTACCGTATCGTGGAGCAGCTGAAAATCCAGTTCAAATAATCTTGTCATCGCAACAACCGATCTCCTTTCCTTTACTGCTTGTGATCGCTCGCTTTCCTATACAAAAGGTTTTACGAACATTAACAGCATAGCAACCAGAAGACCATACAGACCGGTCGTCTCTGCTACCGCCTGTCCAAGAAGCATGGTTGACATAATATCTGATTTTGCTCCCGGATTGCGCCCGACCGCAGATGCTCCGTAACCGGCTGCAATTCCCTGTCCAATACCGGGTCCGATACCCGCGATCACCGCCAGTCCGGCTCCGATCGCCGAACATGCCAATATCAAATCTGTTCCTGTAATATTCATTTTTTTTGTCCTCCTGATTTCTTATTTTCTTAATCGTTTCATTGACTCTTTTTGTCCGATTTCCAGACTCCGCTAAGATTCCGCTTCGTAATTCTGTCCGATATAAGTCATCGTCAGCATGCAGAATACATAGGTCTGGATCGCACCCGAAAACAGATCAAAATAGATATGAAGCGCCGCCGGCCAGATAAATGCCAGCCTGCCAAGCAGCCCGTAGACTAACGCCAGCATGACCGTTCCCGACAACACATTTGCAAACAGACGAAGCGACAGCGAGATCGGTACGGCTGCCATACTGATCACATTGATCGGAACCCAGAGTGGCAGCCACGGTGGCAGCGGGGAACAAAGTTCTCTCCAGATAAATCCGGCGCTCCGGTTCTTTATTTTTGTAATGTGGATCAAAAAAAACGTGATGAGCGCAAGCGCAAGCGTCGTTCCATAATCCGCGGTTGGCGGCCTTAATCCAAACAGTCCCGCAATGTTGCTCAAAAGGACAAACAGAAAAACCGTGCCAATATAGTTCGCGAATCCTGCTCCAACCTCTTTTCCCATTGTGCCTTCCACCATGCCGTCGAGCTTTTCCACGACAAGTTCCACCACGTTCTGAAATCCTGTCGGCACATTTTCCCCATGCGCAAGGCTTCGGTTCGCCACGATCGCAAAGATCAGAAGTGACAACATAACGATGAAAATGCACACATGAGAAGTTGTGATCCAGACGGTATGTCCAAACAGTTCATAGGAAAAGATCCCATGTATCATAAAATCGACATCACCTGTCAAACGGCTCACCTCCCATATTCTGCCACACTGCTGCATGCCCGGTAACCCGCCACATGACCGGTTCTAAATAGGCAGAAACTTTTAAGCCGAGCAGACCGATAAACGCTGCAACCAGATTTCCAATACCGGAAACATACATCCACACAAACACGCCGATCACCACCACATAGCGCAGGATCGATTTTGCGATAATGCGCCCGCCTGCCCTTCGCGCGTCCGCGAAATCCACAACATCCCGTAGCACCCACGCCATATGGACCGCCATCCCGACCGCCAGCGCAAGTCCGATGAGAAGTCCCACTGTAAAAGATATCCCATCATTAACAAACCAGACTCCGACTGCCCAGACAACCGTTCCATAAAGCAGGATGCCGCGAACGAGACCGGGCAGCGCATCATTTAATTTCTTAAACATATGATTTTTCCTCGTTTTTTGAATTTACTATATTTTTGCGCTGTTGGAATGGAAATTATACATGAAATGGGAAATAAGACGATTTTATTTTGCCGATACTATATTTTCTTTCTTGTGTTACGATATCGTCCGCCATCTACGCTATACTCTAACAGACAAACAAATGATAAAGGAGAAACATAATGAACGAATTACAAACATCTATCAATGACTATCTAAATTACTGTAAAACGCAAAAACGCCTGGATGAAAAGACTCTAAAAGCTTATCGCATTGATTTAAGACAGTTTTCTGAACAAATCTCTGTCCACAAAAATACAGAGATCGATTCTGCTGTAATTGAAAAGCATATTGCCGCGCTGCATCATAAATACCAGCCGAAAACTGTAAAACGAAAAATTGCTTCCTTAAAAGCCTTCTTTCATTTTCTGGAATATAAAGATCTGATTGAAAAGAACCCGTTCACACGTATAGAAATCCACTTTCGCGAACCTGTCAGACTGCCGAAAACCATTCCCCTGCATACGGTTGAAACTTTACTGACCACGATTTACACCTGTCAAAAAAGTGCCAAGACCACTCATCAAAAAAGATGTTCTCTGCGCGATGCTGCTGTGGTCGAGCTGTTGTTTGCAAGTGGCATGCGAATATCCGAACTTTGCACGCTGCATGCCAAAGACGTAAACCTGTTTGACGGAATCATTCTCATCTATGGCAAAGGCAGCAAAGAACGCCGCATCCAGATCGGAAACGAATCGGTACTCTGCACACTGAAAAAATATCAGTCTGATTTTCAGTTGGAAATTGAACAATGTGGTCACTTTTTCGCCAATTCAAACGGCAAAGCACTTTCCGATCAGTCTGTCCGCAGAATGATCAAAAAATATGCCGCGCTTGCTGGTATTGATATGCACATCACACCGCATATGTTTCGTCATACTTTTGCCACCAGCCTGCTTGAAGCCGATGTGGACATCCGTTATATCCAGGAAATGCTCGGGCACAGTTCCATCCATATAACCGAGATATATACGCATGTTGCCATTGCGAAACAGCGGGATATCCTTGTGGCGAAACATCCAAGGAAAAATTTCAGAATATGATTTAGACTTTAGACAAGGCACCCCTTGCGAAATGCTGCGGGGGTGTTTTTTGATGGATAATCAGATATTATCCGTTAAAAATTTAATTTTTTATTCAGGAGGACATTATGGTTTCAATTATAATTACATATTATGCAGGATTAAACATTCTAAAGTCAAATTTAGCATTATTATTTGAGCAAAATTTAAGTGATATCGAAATTATTATTGTCAACGATAATCCCAGTATTCCTTTAACAAAAGATATGTTGTGTATATCTCAAGATAATAAAATTCAAATTGTAACCATGCCTCAAAACGGAGGCTATGCAGCGGCTTGTAACTATGGTGTTAAACATTCCAAAGGGGAACTACTTATTTTCATGGATAGTGATATCTTGGTTTCGCCCGATTGGATGGGACAACTATTAGATGCTTATTATAGTGTTGAAAATTGTGGAGCTGTTTCAACTACTATTTTAAATTTAAACCAAAAAAAAATTGTTCATTGGGGATTAGCAATGAATAAAGGAATGGAGGTAATCAAACCATTTCGCGATGGTGTTTTGCCTGACAAACTCAAACATGGCATTTACGAATTTAATATGGCATCGTCAGGGTGCATATTAATACCTAAAAATATATTTTATAAAGTAGATGGATATGATGAACAATTTTACAATGGTTTTTGTGATCTTGATCTTACATATAAAATTACACAACAGGGATATAAATGTGTCTATTCATCTGATGCTATCGTATACCATCGTGGCAAAGTTTCTGGTACAACTCGAACTGCAGCCGAAGATGACACAAGAGCATTATTTATGAAAAAGTGGGCAAAAAATTATCTTGACGATGGTTATAAAGTTCTCGAATGGTTATATAATACAGAAATTTCGCATCCATCATCATCTGAGTATTTGGTTATAAATTTTAGTCGTTCTTTGTTTGCGCATGATTATCATACAATACTATTATCATGTCTTCGCGCCCAAGCAAAAACATATTATGAATTTAGAAACAAAGTATCTAATTCAATTATTTTGGAAGATTTTTTACCATGGAGTTTATGTGGATTGGAATTCCCGATACTATATTTTACGGACAACATATCTTCCATTATGGATAATCAACATTGGTTTATGCATCGCAAAAACAAGGGCGACATTATTGCTGATAAAAATGGGAACTGTATTTTAACAGATGATATACTAATATAGTGTCTGCTGATTAAACTGCTTCCAGCTCAAAATCAGCAGATTGATGTGTTAATAGTTCCAGCAGCCATAAAAATGTAAAAAGTATCCGTGACTGTATCTTGAACAGATTCGTCACAAATACGGATAACGCAATTAAAGTTAGGGTTGTGTCATAAAGTTTGGTTCTGCTCAAGCCCATTCCATAGCAGCGCTTGCTTAAGCTGAAGGCTCTTTCCACCTCTATTCGATCCGTGTTATCCTGATATTCCTGTTTTTTCTCTTTTGCTGGCTGTTTTTCAAGACCTGGTCTCCCAAGCTTTGGACCGGATAATCGTATTCCATGCATCTTGCAGTATTTTCTGTTTTCTCTGGTACGATAGATCTGGTCTACTAATATACGTTCCGGATAATGACCGGTTCGTTCTCTGAAACGCTCTGCCGCTTCTTTCAACACTGTACTTTCATTGTAGGCATCATAGGATATCTTTTCTATTCTGCCAAGACCGTTATCATCTATGCTCAGGTCAAACTTCGCCCCGAATTCTACTGGTGACTTTGTTTTTCCTCTTACGATTGGTCTGATCCATGGCTGTGCAATGCTGACAATGCGGTTGTCTACGCTATGGGTCTTGTTCTGCTACATGTATTGCTATTGCTCATACAGTTTAGAGATTGTCAGCAGAAGAGTGCTCTCTTTCAATGTCGGTGCATAACCGTCCTGCATGAAATTTTCGAGGTATCCGATATCTCGTCTGATGAATGCCAACTGTTTACGAATCGTTGCTCTGATCTTCTTAGTGCTGCGCTTTTTTGCTTTTGCAAATGCAAGATAATTTTTTCTTGCTATCCTGCGGTACATGCGGGGTCTGGAAAATCCATATGTTTTGCAGAAGCGTATGATAATCGTTTCCAGTTTTTCCCTTGCTTCATTCAGCAGGGAAAAATCCTGTGGATATCGGATATTAGATGGAGCACAGGTGGCATCAAGCATCAGGGTTCCTTTATTTTCAGGGAACTGTTCCTGCTTTGTATCCTGCCCATTACCTTCTCCTCCTGAAGGTGGATTGTTATGATCATCATCCTTTTTGTCACTGGATTCCTTTTCTTTGACTGCATCCAGCATATATTCATTCGCTTCCATGATAACATCCATTTTCAGACGTTTACGGAACAGGACTAAGGTACTTGCGTCAATTGGCGGTTCTTCCTGATAACCTGGAAGCCCAATGAAATACTGGTAATACGGATTTTCTGTCAGCTGTTCAACGAGTTCTCTGTCAGAATACTGATATTTCGTTTGGATGATCAATGAGCCAAGAGCAAGACGTAATGGCTTGGCTACCCGGCCATTCTTTCCTTTGAACAGGCGGGAATATTTCTTTTCAAAGACTTCCCATGGAATAGCATCTGCCATTTTTACCCATCTGTTTTCAGGGTTCATGTGAAGTCCTATTGGCTGATTGAAATCCAAGAAGTTGCTTTGTGTATTATCAGTATATTTGTACATTATTTTCCGCTCCGTAAATGGTATTTTTCTATTGAAAACTGCACGAAAAAAGATTTAAGATCTGTTAAAACCGTGCACTTTATTATACCATCTTTGAGCAGAAAACACAGTAAAATCAATAGTTTTAAGCTCATTTTCTTTTAATCAGCAGACACTAATATAGATAATCATATCCCATGAAGCTTAATATTCCTATACTAAATTGTTGGTAATCGGCTTTTTCGCGAGCTGCGTTTTGACAACAATCTCTATATTTTTTTAATCTTTCAAAGTTATAGGTTTCAAAAATTTCAGATAAAATATCTGATTTATTTAACAACAGCGATGTTTTTACAAGATTTCCAAGTAAACCTAAATAACGAAAACTATTTTGTGGTTTGCAGATATTTTTTAGTGTTTTATACGCTGCTAAATAGCGAGCATAAGCTTTTTCATATTTTAAATTTGACATATATATGCTACCTATATTGTTGTAGATACTAACCAGTGCTTTGGAATTTGAAAATGTACTTGCAATTTCCAAAGCCTTCGTAAGTATCACTAAGGAAGTATCTTTTTGGTTTAATATTATCATAATAAACGCTTGTAAATTATAAGACGAATTTAAAAGATAACTATAGTCCGATGCTTCTGCTAACTGATTAGCTTTTTGGATATTTGCGGATGCCTCCTTGTAATTATCTTGCAAAATATTTACTATTGCTTTTTGAATTTCGATTTCAATTTTTCTCGAAAATGGTTGCGTACCTTTACATTTTTTATAATAATAAATTGCCTTCTCAAAATTATTTTTTACTGCTATTTTGTCTTTACTAATGTAAAAATGACAAAATGCTTTATCTGAATATGCAATACTTAACCACTCAAAATCTTTTTTTGAATATGCAAGTAATATAACTTTTTTGATAGCTTTTAAGGCATATTTTTCATTCCCAAGACTAAATTGCGCAACGCATAGTCTGTCATTTATTATCATTGAAGCTTTAACCGTCATATCAACTTCTTTTTTCATTGTATCAATAGCTTGTAAGGCACTATCGTACTGAAGTGTATGCAATTTTTGATTGATATATCTATGAAAAAAATGTATGCGTTCTTCATTGGAAAAGAAGGTCGATTTTGTGATTATAATTTCTTTTGCCATTTCAAATAATTCCTGCGCATCTGAAATTTTAACTCTTTCAAGAAATAAATCTGCCTTAGTGAAAATAAGTTCAAAATATTCTTTTGGATATTTTGTCACATCTATCACATTTTGCAATAAATCACATATGTTTACAATAGAATTTACACACATAGAAGAATTTCTAAATTGTTTTACTTGCTCCATTCCTAATTCTATGGCAATTTTTTCAGCATTTTTTGCGATAAGTACTTTTATATAATAATAAAAGTCTTTTAAAGTTTTATTTTCAATCTGCTCATAATATAGCAATAATATATCAATAATAGTGTATGATAACTCTCCAAAATTTCTTTTGATACATTGGTATACCTTTTCATGATAAAAAAGAATGTTATTTGCTACAGGATCAATTCTTGTGATTAACTGCTTATTTGTAAACTGTAACAAATCTCTAGGAAAAGAACATTTTTGAAAAATATCCATTCGGAGCATTCCGTCAAAAAAAATCATTACCGAAAGCAAATCGTCAATAATTTCTGGGTTTCCATATTGTTTTTTTATATTATCTATTCGTAGGTTAACGATCTTACTAAATTCTTCAGGCAATTCAATGTTATTAAGAGAAAACGAATTTGTATTTATAACATATTTATGCTCCCCTATACACTGAAATAATCCAGATATTTGTTCCAAAGATTTTGCAAGTAGTAAAATATCCATAGGACATAATTCTATCTTTTCTAAAACTTTTTTAACAAAATTATCGCTTTCAGATGTAAGGTGAAGTATATTTTGCATCAAGATAATGGCATCTTCTTCTTTAAGCGGTTCACAATGTTGCGAATAGATATAGTTTTCATAATTTTCTCCGCATGTATTCATATATTTTATGAGTATATTTTTATCCTCTATTTGGCGTTCTGTATTATGTGCAAAAACAAAGCATACTGAGAGGCTTGTTTTATGACAATATTCTAATACATTCCAAAAGAGAATCTGCAATTCATATGAAAGTTCTTGCATATTATCTATGCTTAACAATATCATATCTTCATATGATTCCCGAACTAATAGATTTATTATTACATTTGTCAATTTATCGATGACTACTTTTTTCCCATTTTCATATAGAAATTCATACAATACTTCAATGTCATTTTCTTCCAATACTTCTCTATATATTTTTTTGAAATCAGGATATTCCAAACATTGACTTGTTTTAGAATGTGGTAGCCCTAAAAGGTCAGAGAGTAGAAGTTTCATCTCACGAGTTTCATCTGGATTTCTGAAATCAACATGAATAACTCTATATGAATTTTCATACGCTTTATTTTCTATTTCAGTCATTAATCGACTTTTTCCCATACCTGATTTTCCATATATATATATGATTCTCGCATATTTTTTAGGAATTACATTTTTCAGAATATCTGCTACGGTTTGAAAAAATAGATTACTCTTTGAATTTATATATGGTGCTTTCCAAACATCTGAGGCATCAATTGTACCAATCGCAACCTTTTCCTGTTCTGTGATACCGGATGAAAATGTATAACTTACAACAAGCTGTGGCAATTCTAATAATTTTTTGGGGGATAATACAGCACCACTAAAAGTATATAGTAAGTCTGAATATGCATTTAAATCTTTTGACCATGTATATTCATTCTCATAGAATACAATTTGTTCAGATATATCAATTAATTTTATATTAAGTTTTTCTATCTTTTGTAAACTAACATTTTTTATAAATATGTGCAAAAATATTTTAAACGAATTTTCTAAATGATATTGTGTTTTTGCATTGTTTTGTGCATCTTCTGCATATGGAAATTCGCTTATTAAGGTGTCTATCCATAAATTACTAGAGTTGTCCAAAACATAATTTGCATATTCCTTTTTAAAATATTTTTTTGCAACTGATTCACATTTTAAAATTTCTTTATTTAAAGATTCTCCATCTAAAAACAAAACATCAAATCCATATCTTTGTGCAACAACTAATATCTCAATTTTGGTATTAGGCGTAATAGGTGTTACACTAAAAAAAATAGCTTCATTAATTTGGTGTGAAAGTGCCAAAACAATATTTTTGCCAATCACAGACAAGTCTATATTTCGTTTATGATTTTTACATTCTCCCCATGCTTCAAAATTATTCTCGCGACTTTTTATGATAATATCTCTCCCACCATCTTTTACACTTGAGGTAAGTTGTGTTGTATAAAATTGAGCAGAATATTTATTTTGAACATATTCATAACATATTATTTCAAATTCACGCCAATTATATTCTGACCAACTTAATTCCGTTTTCATAAATGTCTCCTTTTAGCCAATTATTTCAATGATTGAAAAATAATATCTGATTATCCCTTAATTATTATATCTCCCCCTCTCCCCTTTTTCACCAATTTTTTTACCTACTTTTTCGTACTTTTATTCTTAGAAAAACAAAGAGAGCAAGCTGTTATGCTTACTCTCTTTGCTATTTTAGCTCGGATACTCCTCTGCTGTAGAACGCAGCTATCTTCTCTCGCTTCTAATTTATTTTCTCTACAAACTTATATTTTCCAGCACCGGCCCCCTTCACCTTGCATATAATTTCTGCCTTTTTCATTGCATTCATAACATTTGTTGCCTTAGACTTTGAACAATCCAGCCACCTCTGAACATTACTCTGTCCAAATGGTTCTGCTATATTGCATTTGTCATATACAACATTGATATTTGCAATAAATTTATCTGTTATTCCAGCCTTTATAAGCAACGCTTTGTATATTTCAAATGTATTGCTTACTTTTTCCGGCTCATTGCTTACTTTTTCCGGCTCATTGCTTACTTTTTCCGACTCATTGCTTACTTTTCTGAAAATTGTAACCTTAAAACCATCTCCAAATTCTTCAAACAATGGCGTTCGCAAACCATACAACTTGCATTTATTGATAATTCTGGGCAGCCCGGTACCCCAGGCTTCTACAATATGCATATAATGAAATGCTTCAGCAACTGCTTCATTTCTACATGTTGATTTTCCGACCTTGGCAGTTTCTATATCTATTCCACCATATAACATTCCCGGAGATATGACTTCCACTCTGTCGTCAAATACACAAACCTGCACACACGATCTGTCCAGATAACTTCTATGAAGAACAGCATTTGCCACCATCTCTCTGATTGCAGAAATCGGAAGCTCATACTCATCTTTTCTATATACCCCTTTAATTTCTGCTCCCATATCAATATGTCTCAATACAAAATGATATGCTTCATCTACCTGCTCATAGATAGGTCCATCAAATTCTTTCCTGTCAATAAACAGATCTCTTGACGTTCCTTTAAATAACGCACACTGAACTTTTGCCGCCTTATTCCGATTGTCTGTTAAAAGGTCAAACGCGTGTGTTGGATATAATTTTCTTCCGACTCGACAGAGCACCCCAAGATCCTCCAGCTTTTCAATCGTCATATCCTTTACCGCAGCCTTCTCTTCCTCAGTTTCACATGCATCTATCGCGATTTTTTTCATTGTTCTGCACAATAGCAATGCCTTGTCCTGGTCATACTCCCGACCTATATCCTGCATGGAATCATATGAAATGCTTTGTCCCTCCAGTTCCAATTCTTTCAGTTTCCTTGCATCTGCCGGCCTGCTTGTACCATTAATTCTGATATATGCTGTAGTTTCTTTGCCTTTGCTTGCCAGATAATATGGTCTGAATTTTCCAGGAGGCACATCTATCTCCAATATGGTTTTATCTTCTATCGTTTTAATTGAAATATCCGGCTCTATCTGTGGTGTACAGGCATCTGATATCATATTAGAGATAGCATCCGATAGCTTAAACGGACTTTGATCTCCTATTCCATATACAGTTCCATTTTCATCTTCAACACCTAAAATCACTTTTCCTCCCGTGCTGTTTGAAAACGCTATGATATCTTTCAGAAACTTTTCATGATTACCCGGAATTTTTCTTTTAAATTCAACACTCTTGCCTTCCCCAAAATATTCTTTGCTTATCATAATACCCACCTGCCTTTTATATTTCAATTATATATCCGTGTAATATTCTTCCCAGAACCTTCTTCTGTACTTACTATTTTATTTCTTTCAAATAATAATATCAATTTTATTTCTCCCTATCCCCCGAAGTAATACCCCGGAAACACCCTGCGCAAAACGCCCACCGCGGGCACATAAACCGAGAGATCAAAAAATACCGGCGTAAACAGCACACTTAGGATCAGCACACCGAGCATCCCGCAGAGATATTTTTGTTCACTGCGGAAACAAAACGAAAAGAGAAATGCCCACAGCGCAGATTGTATCACAAGCAACGCCATCGAAGGGATCAGCGAAAGTATGGATTGATTCTGCATGACCGCAAAAATAACCGTAAGAGGAACAGATAACAGAAAAAGCGGGATCAGGATCTGCAAAAAGCGGATCATTTCCCTGCTTCGTCCCGGCAGTTTTCGCCCGATCGTCTCATACTCTGTTCCAAACCGGTATCTGCCGTAGAGAAGTGCCACCGCAAAAATGCAGCTTCCAAGCACACCGGCAGCCGTATCCGCGCCGCTTTCTTTCCCGCTTTTTGCTGCATCCGCACTTTCTGCCGCGTCTGCATTCCCTGCTTCCACAAAATTTACCGTAAAGATCTCATCCCCTCCAAGATAACGCTCATTTGCGGCAAGAACAGCCTCTGCCGCTTCGGTACTGCTTTCTTCAAACAGTGTGCCGTTTTCCGATTCCGCTTTTAATAGTTCGCTGCTTAAAAACCGGAACAACACCGCATATACGCTCTCTTTTGCGACCATCCCTTTGGTCGTGGCAGTACTGTAAATATAAGTCACGCTGTCTGTAAGATCCCGATCCGCCATTGCCTCATCGAGGCTCTGCGGCAAAACAAATCCGCAGTCATATTCCCCCCGGTAAACAGCATTTTTTAATTCTTCTTCGCCGGAAACTTCCACAAACGCAAGCCCGCCTTCCTGATGAAGCAGTGCTTCTTTGGTCTTTTCCGCGTAGATTCCATTCTCCGCAAAGATCCCGATACGTGTATTTTTCGCACTTGGCAGAATCATATTCTGCACCAGATACAGTAAAAACAGGACACCAACAAGAAACAGATAAAAAGAGGACTTTTTTAACTGCCGTTTCCCTGCCATCCGGATCCATTTTCCATAAAAAACAAAGTTATCGTTTTGTTTTTTCATATAACACAAAAGCTCCCGCCCCTCCAAAAAATATGCTGCCAAAAATGAGCACAAGCATCGTTTTTATTTCCACCTTCGTCCAGAGAAGTCCGGTCAGATATTTCTGCCACCACGCAAGCGGAAGTACACCGGAAAGTTTTTGCATCCATCCCGGGAAAGCCGCCATCGGAAACAGTCCGCCTGCGCAGATGATCAGAAATACTGCTATCAGAAGATAGATGAGCCCTCCGTTTTCCGAATCTCCCAGTAACGCGAAAACAAAGTGAAAAAACGCCGCAAGCGCCAGTGCATAGAAGAAAAATCCCGCGATCTGCCTTGGGAAGATCATTGCAACGGATCCGATCATTTTTGCATACACGATGTTAAAAGCGACATAGCAGCCGGTTAAGACCAGCCAGAGGTCAAGCGCCATCACAAAGATCCGCATCACCGACTGAAGCGGCGCATTCACGCCGATCCTGCGCAGACACCGCATAAAATCCCGGCTCTCTGACCGATACAGCGACAGAAAACAAACTCCAAAAACGAGACTTAACACCTCTGCCCCGCACACGATATAAAATTCGCCCAAACTTACAGCTCCAAGCGGAGTCTCTTCCTGCTCCGCAAAAGTGCTGTTTCTCGCAAAAGCATAAAAAAGATAAAGATAGGAAAGTTCATATTCCATATCACTTTTTGACATGGAAAGCCGGTATTCTCCCGCTGCTTCATCCACGGCATAGACCGCCGCCTGCGCAGTCTGAAGCATGGAAACTCCCGCGCGCACGAGTTCCGTAAATACCGCTTCATCAAATGGGCTGTCCGGCGCAAGCAGGATATCCACCGGCGTGTTGACACCGTCATTTACGTCATCATAAAAATCCTCCGTCAGAAGGATCACCGCCGCGAGTTTCCCATCCGCCAGCTCCTCTCTTGCTGTCTCCTCATCCGGATAACTAAAATTGCAGATACTGTCCACGCTGTCCATCGCGGAAACAAGCTTCATTGCCATTCTTGTATTCGTCTCCTGATCCGGCACGACAACTCCGATATTCATTTTTACAAAGGTCTGCGACTGTAACATGAAATGGCAGATCAACGCAAGCGCCAGTCCAAGCACAACGGTCGTGACCAGAAACGATTGTATAAAAAAAGGGATCACTCGAATCCCTTTTTTTAATTCAATTCGCAAATATGCAAATATTCTCTTCATTTTTTTATCCTAAAACAGACCTCTGGTAAGATCCTGAATGTCATAGACCAGATCATAAAAATCATCCTCAGAAGCCGTTCCGATATCAAAGACATCGCCCTCCGGTTTCTTGATGTTTGAGCCACGCTTTAAGGTAAGCTTTAACGTGGATGCACTGTACAGATCTTCCATGTCAATGACGAGTCCCTTGTCAGAATTGTCGATGGTCGCCATGATATCCCCGTCATCCGTTTCGATCTCCAGTTCCTTGTTCGCATAATCATAATTAATGCTTGCAAGTGTTGTCTTTTCTCCGTCATAGACCTCTACGATCTTGGTCTTATCCACGGAATCCTCTGTCTTTCCAAGGATTTTGAGCGTACCGCTATCCCCGTTTAAGCCATAGGTAATAAATGTATTCTGAGTCGGTGTGGTACCTCCGCGGAATTCCACGTCAAGTTCCATATCACCAGTTTCATCGGTTCCTGTCACAACAACTGCTGCCAGTCTGTTTTTGTAAATATAAAATGTCACATCAAGATCCGGCATTCCATCGATCTTATCCTTTAAAGAATCAAACGCATTGCAGTCGAAATCTTTCAGGTCTTCATCATCCAGTCCAAGCTCTTTGCACATGGTCTTGACATCATCGATCGTGTTTTTATTATAAGTATCATAAACTTCAGAAAGTTCATCCAGGCACGCATCCACATTTTCTTCTGTGAGCGTAGTGGTATAACCCTTGCAGGACACATCCTTGCCTTCGATCTGGAACGTTGCCTTCGGAGCGTTCACAAACTCCAGCGCATCATAGTTTTCTTTTAACACCTGCAGATAGTCCGCACTCATCTTTGCGCTTGCCTCCATATCATTCATGGAGGTCAGGCAGAGATCATCAAACGCGTCAAAGAACTTGTTGCCAAGTATATCTGCCGCATATCCGTCTTTTTCTTCATTAAAATAGTAACCAAATACATCCGGATAAAGTTTCGGAACACTGATGAGCAGTCCATCTTCATCCATATATTCATGAAAATCCACACTCACACCGGAATATTCCACTTTTCCGTTGACACTGTGCATTTTCTGCTCTGCATTCTGCTGATAGGATGCCTTGATCCCGATATCTTCCCCGTCTGTCTCGCCTGCCAGTTCCACTGCCAGTGTATAGTTTCCGCCAGCGATCAGGGCTGTTCCCGGATTCAGATCCTTCATAAGTTCATTTGGAACAAATGTATTTTTTGCTGCTTTTAAAACCTTTTTATTTTTGCTTGTAAACACGCCGCTTGCCGCACAACAGATGATGGCGATCACGATCACCGCGATCACGCCAAAAATAACGCCAAGCAGTATCTTCATATTCTTTTTGTTTGACGGCTGAGGCGCTGCCAGCGGATCATATGGATTCTGCGGCGGTGGTGTCTGTGTCGTATTCTGTCCTGCCACATATGGATTTTCCGGCTGTGGTGCCTGTGCCACATTCTGTCCGGTCACATATGGGTTTTCCGGCTGTGGTGTCTGTGCCACATTCTGCCCGGTCACCGGGTCAAATTTTGTTTCATTGTTCTCACTCATGCTTGTTTCTCCCTTTTTTAATTTTTTCCAGAACATTTCCGGTATCTGCTATCTCTTCGGTTCGTCCTTCTTCCATATAATAAATGCGGTCACACAGCGCAATTTCCGACGCATCATGCGTTGCCATAACGACAATGCCGTTCCGCGCAATAAAATCACGGATAAATTCATGGATACTCTCCTTAAAGAAAATATCAAGCGCCGCCGTTGGTTCATCCAGTACCAGGATCGGCACATCATCCGCTGCCGCACATGCAATACTGAGCCTGCGTTTCATGCCTCCGGACAGTTTTTTCACCGGAAGATGAAGCATCTCTGTAAGTGCAAAACGGCTGATCACCTGCTCTAACGCCTTTTTATCCTTTCGGCTCCAGAGCGCAAGGTTATCACGCACACTCAAATCTTCCAAAAGAGGATTTCCCTGCGGCACAAATCCGCACATGCGTGTAAAAACTCTGTGATCCGTAAGCGGTTTTTTCTGGAAAAACGTAAGATCCCCGTCATCCGGTTTCTCTATTCCGGCAAGAATGGACAAAAAAGTACTCTTTCCGCATCCGTTCGCACCAATAATGCCGATACATTCCCCGGGTGCCCCGAATATGGAAACATCTTTTAATATCTCACGTCTGCCAAGTTTTTTCCTAATATGCTCCGCTTTTACCATAAGTCTCCCGTCTCGCCCAAAAATAGCACTCTTATTATATGGTATCCTGTGGCTTACTGTCAAACATTTCCCGTTTTATCTCGGCGATCAGCTCCCGCTCATCCATCGGATACTTCTTTCCCTTGATCTCCTGATAATCTTCGTGGCCTTTTCCGGCAAGGACGATCACGTCCCCTTCCTTCGCGTTTGCCATGCAGTAGGCGATCGCTTCTTTGCGATCCGGGATCGCGACATATTTTCCACCGATCTTTTTTACCCCGACCAGAATATCATTAATGATCGCGATCGGCTGCTCAAAGCGCGGATTGTCTGATGTCACCACCGTAAAATCCGCAAGTCTCGCGGACACCTCTCCCATCTCATAACGCCTTGCCTTTGCGCGGTTCCCCCCGCAGCCAAACAGGCAGATGAGACGTTTCGGCTCATACTCCCGCAATGTGGTAAGCAGGCTTTCGAGCGCCATCGCGTTATGCGCGTAATCGATCATTAACGTATAGTGTGAGGACACCGGTACGATCTCGATCCTGCCTTTTACCGCCACATCCGCCAGTGCTTTTTTGATCTCAGGCACTGTGACCGCAAAATGACGGCAGACCGCGATCGCCGCAAGCGAATTGTATACACTGAAACGCCCGGGCACGTTGATATCCACATCAAAATCCATAACTCCGCCCACATGATAACGAACCCCGATCTTTCCCGGTTCATGTACAAGTTCCATCTGCTCCGCCCGCAGATCGGCATCCGCGCCAAATCCAAAGGTTTCCACACTGCAGGTGTGTCCCTCTAAAACGCCGGACACATGCTCACTGTCCACATTAAACAGACCGACTTTGCACTGTTTGAACAGGAGGCTCTTGCAGTACATATATTCCGCAAAGTCCTTGTGCTCATTTTCCCCGATGTGATCCGGCTCGAGATTGGTAAATACCCCATAATCAAACTGTATTCACGCGGTCGAGTTTTAAACCCTGCGAGGAAACTTCCATGACCACTGCGGAAAGTCCCGCCTCTGCCATCTTTGCAAAAAATTCCTGAATATCATAGGACTCCGGCGTTGTGTTTTTCGCGTCCTGCCGCCTGTCTCCTATGATGACCTCGATCGTGCCGATCAGTCCTGTTTTGATTCCGCCCTGTTCCAGAATGGATTTTATCATGTAGGAAGTTGTGGTCTTTCCCTTTGTCCCGGTGATTCCGATCGTTTTCAGTTTTTCTGCCGGATAGTCAAACCAGGCAGCCGACATGAGCGCAAGCGCCAGACGGGTATTTTTTACCCGGATGACCGTAACATCTTCCGGTGCTTCCACCTCTTTTTGCACAACAAGCACTTTTGCGCCTTTTTTTACCACCTCAGGGATAAAATCATGCCCATCCTGCATACTCCCCGAAATGCACGCAAACGCAAATCCCTCACTCACTTTTCTCGAATCATAGGCAAGACCCTTCACTTCCTGATCCGTGCTGCCCTGTCTTACCTCATATTCCGTTTTTTCCAGTAACTCAGCCAGTTTCATGGAACTCCACCCTTTCTCTATCTGATTGTTTCGATTTCTCCTTCATATACTGTGACTGCCGGCCCGGTCATAAAGATATGATTGCTCTTTTCCTCATACTCTATGGTCAGATCCCCGCCAAGAAGATGTACCAGCACCCGGTGCCCGGTCCGTCCGGTTAAAATGCACGCCATCACACTTGCGCAGGTTCCGGTTCCGCACGCCAGTGTCTCCCCCGATCCGCGCTCCCAGACACGCATGTTGATCTCCTCACGGCTTAACACCTGCACAAATTCGGTATTGACCCGCTTCGGGAACATTTCATGGTGCTCAAAAAGCGGTCCGTAAGAAATAAGATCAAGCCCTGCGGTATCCGGCACAAACACGACCGCATGTGGATTTCCCATGGAAACGCATGTCATCTCCCATGTTTTTCCTCCAACCTCGACCGGAACCCCGATAACTTCCGCTTTATCCGATACCACCGGGATCTGTGCCGCCGCAAGAACCGGTTCGCCCATATCCACACGCACCTGCACCACTTTTCCCTGTTCTGTGAAAAGATCCAGCTGCTTGATGCCGGCTCCGGTCTCAACCGAAAGCCTTGTCTTTTCCACGATATGATGATCGTACACATACTTCGCCACGCAGCGGATGCCATTGCCACACATCTCGCCCTCCGAACCGTCCGCATTGAACATGCGCATGCGCACATCCGCCCGATCGGAAGGACAGATCAGGATCAGCCCGTCGGAACCGATGCCAAAATGACGGTCGCTCACACGTCTGGCAAGCTCTGCCGGATCGTCTGCTTTGTCTTCCAGACAATTTATATAAACATAATCATTTCCACAGCCATGCATCTTTGTAAATTTCATCATCCATTCTCCCATCCTTTTATTTTATGCAGCACACTGCCGCCGCGACAGCATTTCTTCTTATTTTATAAAAATATTATACATGGCACTTTTTGAAACAAATATATATTATGTGCTAAATACATTGCAGATAGTGCTTTTTCGAATATTGCTTGAAATTTACCTCTATGCATATTATAATGAAGTCACAAAAAGAAGCAATCGCCCACAAAGTGGTTCGCTTCCCGTTTAAGGCTAAAGCCTACCTCGGACCGCCAAGTACAAGGTAGGCTTTTTTATTTTCGCTTATTATTCCTATCAATGTAGGTAAGCAATGCTATCAGGAACGAACCGCCCAAAAACAATAACTCCAGGATCTGGTATGTATCCATCCGCATCACCTCCCTTCTTTTGCAAGTCCGGGAGGGTATCCACCTTGTAACACGATGCTTCTTGTCTGAAAGTGTAGCATAGTTCTTTTTCCCCAACAACGCATTTCATAAACTTTTAATGTTTCCTTTATCCCCATTTTATATCTTTTTGTTATAATGATAAATGTAGAAATTAAACGGGGGATTTTACATGAAAGGAAAAAACAATTCAGAATCAAACACATCAAATATTACAAACATAGAAATCAACAACCACATCGAGGTCAATCAGTATGTAACCGAACAGAACAATGTCTTTTCGGTCAATGAGCTCGTGCCGATGCAGCGCGGTGTAGATGACAGCATGGAAAAGATCGCGGATATCACCGATGAATTTTCCCAGACGATGGAACCGATCTTACGGATGTACAACGCCGCCATGTGTGTGACAACGGCAAGGCTTGATATCATCAAGGATGAATTCAAGTTCCGCAAACAGCGCTGTCCGATCCACCATATCGACACGCGCTTGAAATCCGCGCAGAGTATTCTTGGCAAGTTACAGAAAAAGGATCTGAATCTGACCCTTGGCTGTGCCTGCAACAACATTTTTGACATTGCGGGGGTGCGTGTCGTGTGCCCGTATATCAAGGATGTCTATCTGATCCGTGACCGCATTATGGCACAGGATGACCTTTACATCATTGATGTCAAAGACTACATTGAGAATCCGAAACCGAACGGCTACCGCAGCTTACATATGATCGTACGCGTTCCGGTCTATTTCATGAACAAAAAACAGCTGGTTCCGGTGGAGCTTCAGATCCGCACGCTCGCCATGGATCTCTGGGCAAGTCTGGAGCATGATATCAAATATAAGACCATCAGTAACGGCATTGTAAATACCGAAGATTTTTCCGATGAGCTTTTAGAATGCAGCCGCCTCATTTATCAGGCAGAGGAAAAGATGGAACACATGAATTCCGCACTGGAACCTTAAACCGTCACCTCTGCTCCGTCCTCTTTTCCGCCGCAAGCGGAAGCAGCACCCGGATATCCGCACCCTTTTTTGCCGCCCTGATCTCAAATTTTCCGCCATGGGAGAGAACGATCTGCTTTACCACAAAAAGCCCCATGATATGCGGTCTGCTGACGGATTCCTTCTCAGTCTGCGGCTGCCCGGCTATTTGCCCGCTCTGCTGTCCGCTTCCCATCTGTTCTTCTTCCAGTCCCTGTATCACGTTCTCCGGTATCCCGCAGCCATCATCCTTCATCTCCGTCACAAGCCAGCCCATCCCGCTTCCATCTGTGCAGGTATTCATAGTTATGTCAACCGTGCAGCCATTCTCATTATGGCGTATGCTGTTCCCGATCAGATTTTCAAACGCCCGCGTCAAAAGGCTCACATCCCCTGTGATGAGGATCGGCTCCACTTTTCCCGCCGCATCGAAATGGATCTCATAGCACCCGGCAAGTCCGTTATTATAATACGAGGTAACGATCTGCCGCATCAGCTTTGCGGGATGAAACTCCTCCTGCCGCAGCGGCTGCATCTGATACTGCAGTTTTGATGTCAGGTTCAGATCCTCGATCAGATGCTTGATCTTCACGCCCTGATCCCGTATGATACCAAGCTGTTTTTTCTGCTCGGCGTCCATATTTTCCGCAGAAAGAAGCTGCTCGGCATAGCCCATGATCATCGAAAGCGGTGTACGGATATCATGCGACACCCCAGCGATCCAGTTTGTCCGCGCTGTATCCCGCGCCTCGATCACGGCTTTCTGCCGCTCCAGACGCTCCGATGTCTGATTTAACTTTTCTGCCAGTTCTCCCGTCATGCCCTTTTCCTGCAAATGAATACTCTCTTCTTTTGCAAGATCTTCGATCCCCGCAGCCAGCGGACGAAGCGAACGGTAAAAATGCAGTCCGAAGAAAAAACAAAATAAAAGGATCAGCCCTCCGTTTGCCAGAAGTATGGTTCTAAACATCGATCCGATCTTTTTCATAAACGGCATTCCAAACTCCATCTGGTGTTTCCAGACACTGTCCTTTTCCTCTCCGACTACAAGCAGCTTTTCACCCTGCTTCCAGCACTGCACCGGGTAGTCGTCCAGATACCACTTGCTGAACGCCGCAACATCCGCCGCTGTATACCTCTCGGGGAAATCCTCCGGTGTGTCATAGCTCCAGATGACATTTCCCCCGGCATCCAGCAGAAATGCCCATGCATAACCATTTAAAAGCGTTTCTCCCTGATCTGTAAGGACATAACCGTCCCCGCTGTTTTGGATCTCCCGCGCGATCTGCGAGATTTTTCCCTTTGCTTCGCTCTGCGTTCCATAATGCAGGGTCAGTCCTGCTAACAGCATGAAATTCAGCACTAAAACCATACAGGTGATGAAAACTGCCGTGCCGACGTAATTTCGCATGACCTTAAATAGACTTTTCATTCCGCCACCTCTTTTGCCAGCCGGTAGCCGAGTCCCCGCACGGTCAAAATATATTCCGGTTTCGACGGATTGTCCTCGATCTTTTCCCTGAGATGCCTCATATGCACCATCAGCGTATTTTCATAGCCATAATAGCCATCCCCCCAGACTGCCTCGCAGAGCATGTCAAAAGTCACGATATTGCCCCGGTTGTCCGCCAGCTTCTTTAAAATAGCAAGTTCCTTCGCCGTAAGCGCACTTTCTGCGCCATCTTTTTTTATCGTTGCGCTCCGAAAATCCACCTGGGCATTTCCAATCTTTATTCCGGCAGTCTGCACGGGATTTAGCACCGTGCGGTAAGTCCGTTTTAGGATCAATGAGACCCGAAGCAGCAGCTCCTGCGTCAGAAAAGGCTTTGTGATATAATCATCGGCACCAAGCCCAAGTCCGAACAGCCGGTCCTGATCCTCATCGCGCGCCGAAAGAAACAATGCCGGAACATCCTCTTTTGCCCGGAATTCCATAAATAAATGAAATCCGTCGCCGTCCGGCAGATTCACATCAAGGATCATAAAATCCGGTTGTTCATTCTCAAAAAGCTCCCTTGCCTCCCTGCAGTTTTTTGCGGGAAACAGCCTGTTATAACCTTCCCCGGCCAGTATTTTTAACAGCAGTTCCAGAAGTTCTGCATTATCGTCCACCAGTAATATTTTTGCGTCCTGTATCCGTTCCATAAAATCTGCTCCCATCTCTTTTCTTTCCACAATTATAGCGGTTTTCTATGCTTTCCAAAAGAAATCTGGGCAAAATTTAAGGCAAATTTAAGGCAACGCAGATTTTCAATTTATTTTTCAGTGCGTCTTGCTTTTTTTTACAGAATGGTGTTATAATAAACTTCGTCAAATGGGGATATAGCTCAGTTGGGAGAGCGATACGTTCGCAACGTATAGGTCAGGGGTTCGAGTCCCCCTATCTCCATTTTTCTATACCCAAATTTAAGCTAATCTTAATGGGCACTTCAGTCAGATCTAAGACCTCTGCTTTATCTTAGACTTATCGCAGGACAGCGACAACACATCTGTCCCGGCTAAGAAAGAGAGGTATCCATCATGAACTACGCAATCCAGACAAAAAATCTATGCAAGGAATATAAGGGTGAACTGCGTGTTTCCCACTTAAATTTAAACATACCATCCGGCTGTGTTTACGGTTTTTTAGGTCCGAACGGTGCCGGAAAAAGCACGACCATGAAAATGATGCTAGGACTTGTAAAACCAACCGACGGAGCTGTGCGCATCCTCGGCAAAACCATGAATGAGAAAAACAGACTTACCGTTCTTTCCATGATCGGTTCGCTGATCGAATCACCTGCCTACTACGGACATTTAAGCGGACGGGAAAATCTTGAGATTGCCGCAACATTAAAGGGCGTAAACAAAAAGTCCGTCTCCCATGCCCTTGAAATCGTACATTTAAACGACGTCGGGAATAAGAAGGTAAAACATTACTCGCTCGGCATGAAGCAGCGTCTCGGCATCGCCTGTGCCTTACTCGGAAATCCGAAACTGATCCTGCTTGACGAACCGACAAACGGTCTCGATCCTGCCGGTATTCAGGAGATCCGCGAACTGATCTGCCGCCTCCCGAAACAGTATGGAATGACCGTACTCGTTTCCAGCCACCTGCTGTCTGAGATTGACCAGATGGCGGCCGAAATCGGCATTATCGATCACGGAGAGCTCTTATTTGAAAATTCTCTCCATGTACTGCACGCCCACAGCCAGGAAAGTCTGCATCTGCGCACCTCCGAACCGAAACGCGCGCTTGCCCTGTTAAAGGAGAAGCATGTTCCGGCATCACTTTCCACCTCCGGGCCGGATCGCAGAGATACTATCCTTTCTCTGCCAATGCTTTCCGACTCTGAGCTTTCCGGCGTTCTACATGCACTGATCACGGATCACATCGAAGTTTTTCGGATCGAAGAATCCAAAAAGAGTCTGGAAGACATCTTCTTAGACCTGACCGGAAGGAGTGTGTGCTTATCATGATCGCAGCTTTTCATACAGAATTGAAAAAAATGCGGCGGCGCCATTTTCCACTGCTGATGCTCTGCCTATACGGCTTTCTGTTTTTGTGGTGCGCCATGGATTTTCGAAATGTGGATGATGCTGCCCGTGCAAGTGGTTATTTTTCCATGCTTTACAGCCTTCCTACCATCAACACGGTCGTGTTTCCTTTATTTCTCGCGGTACTTGCGAGCCGCATCTGGGACACCGAGCACAAGGGAAACACACTGAAGCTGTTATGTACACTGGAAAAGCGCGGGAATATCTTTTTTGCCAAATCCCTGATCGGAACCCTGCTTTTTGCGGTAACTGCGTGCTTTGAATGCCTGCTTATCCTGTTCTTTGGAAAAAAACTTGCATTCACACAGCCACTTCCGGTCACAGATCTGATCAGCTTTTTTGTGACCACTTTTCTGACCGGCACATGCATCTATCTGTTTCAGGAAATCCTTTCGTTTTTCTTTGATAACCAGATCATTCCACTTGCGATCGGTCTGATCGGCTCCTTTTTCGGACTGTTTTCACTGTTTTTTTCGGAAACATTTGCCCAGTTTGTCATCTGGTCCTATTTTTGCCAGCTCGCGACCGTCCACATCAACTGGGATCCTGCGGCGCGCACGGTTTCCTACCTGGAATCACCGCTCTCCACCGGTCATCTGCTCGTTATCCTGATCCTGCTTGTTCTGGCAGGTATCATCGGAACCGCTTTATTTGAAAGAAAGGATGTTTAATATGTTAAGATCATGCATACGCGCAGAACGAAAGAAACTGAGATCCTCTGCCATCTGGCTCCTGTTTCTGATCGTACCTGTTTTTCCCGCCATTATGGGAACCTTTAATTACCTCGGCAATCTTGCCGTCTTAAAAAATGGCTGGTACAGCCTGTGGACCCAGCACACGCTGTTTTATACGGACTTTTTCTATGCTCCTCTGATCGCCGCCTATGCCGCGTATCTCTGGCGCATGGAACATTTAAACCACAACTGGAACTTTCTTATGACCGCGCCGGTTCCATTAAAAGATCTGATCCTGGCAAAATTCATCGTCCTGTTTCAGATGACCGTTTTCACCCAGATCTGGATCGGCATCCTGTTTTTCGTTTGCGGAAAACTCGCCGGTCTGCCCGGTCTGATGCCGCTTTCCTGTATTTTCTGGCTGTTTCGCGGCTGTATCGGAAGTCTCGGGATCATTGCGCTGTCCCTACTACTTTCCATGGTCATCCGGAGTTTTTCCGTTCCGGTCATCCTTGCCCTGTTCGGCAGCATCATAAGTCTTGGCATAGTTGCAAAGGGCGCCGGCTATTTCTGGCCTTATGCGCTTATGATGCTCGCAATGAACGCGAATTCCGCTACGGATAATATGGCAGGCACTTATGTGCCGTTTCTGTTTTCTGCCGCGCTTTTCCTGTTTTTATTCCTGGAAACCGCCATTTTCCTGTTAAAAAAGAAAGATGTTCACAGCGTTTAACTGCTGCGAACACCTTTCCCTCTCTTATATGCTCTATCTTTATGCTGTTTTCCAGCCCTACTGCGCCAGATTTTCGTTGCAGAACAGTTCAATGTCATTTTCGATCATTGTGCTGTCGCAGTCTGTTGCAATACCGGATGCAAGCCAGTATGCATACGGATCAGCGTCCTTACTTCTCCTCACCCCGCCGGAATACTTCCATCATCTCCGCTGTCAGCGAGATATCATTGTCGGTCGGCGGCATATTTTCCCTGGTAAACCAGGTCGCCTCTCCGAGCTCGTCCTCCTCTAACGTGATGTCATCCGCTCCATCCAGTTCCTCGAAAAAGCCGACTAAAAGTGTTCCCGTAAATGCCCACGGCTGGTTTTTGTAATAGCGGATGTTCTTGACCGAAAGCCCGACCTCCTCTTTTACTTCCCTTGCCACGGTCTGTTCCAGTGTCTCTCCGATCTCCGAAAAGCCGGCGATCAGTGCGTATTTTTTATAATCACGGTCCGCATATTTTGTAAACAGGATGCGGTCTCTTTCCGGATCGATCAGACCGATGATGACCGCCGGTGAGATCACCGGATAGACGATCTCTCCGCACTTCGGACAGCGCATTGCGCGCTCCTTTTCATCCGGCTCTAACTGCCCGCCGCATCTTCCGCAAAACTGATGACTCTCCCGCCACTGATACAGATTAAATGCCGTAATGCCCGCAAACGCAAGATGACGCGGCGCGTAGGTACGGAAAATGTTTTTCCTGCACCTGCAAAGCCCCGGTATTTTGTCCACATCCGCATTGCGCAAATAGAAAAATCCGGTGTCATCGATCTGAAAAAGATAGCGGTACTCTGCCTCCTGTTCCCCGATCCGCGCTTTTACCTCTTCAAATGTGAGCATCCATTTATTCTTTTCATCTAACAGCACCTCATTTCCGTCAAAGATCAGCACGATATCCTGCGCCTTCGGTGCGTGCGGTGTAAATTCATTGTGATAAACATGCGGAAAAATATCCTGTATCATATCTGCTTCCTTTCCTCGTCCCCATTACAGAGCCGAAATGCTTCCCGCATCCCGCTCTGATCCGTGGCCGTCAAATAAAAAAAAGTATAAGACCTGCATCATCAGCCAGTGTCTTATACTTCTGTACTCTTTTTTATCGGGCATCCCGCTTTGAATCCGGACCACAAACGTTACCTCCGTAGTTAGCTCGGCCCAGGCGACCTCACGGCACATAAGAGCTCTTACTTAGTGCTGCTTTGTTCCCAACCTGACACGGTTCGTAAGTTCCTATTGCGTAAGACCCAGACTTCAACGCCACTTGCGAAGGGCAGCTTTACAGCCCCAAAACCCGCGGCGGGATATCACCCCAGCTCTAGCGGATTGCTGGTACAGGGTACCGCTACTCCCCCGGCTGCCCGAGTTCTTTTAGTATAACGGTTTTTCATGGGGTTGTCAATTCCTGTTTCGCCTTTTTGTTGCGCACACGCAGCTCCTTAAAAAAGCGGCTTAATATCTCTGAGCACGCTTCCTCAAGCACTCCCCGCTCAAGCTCCACCTGATGATTAAACTCCTGCATCTGAAGCAGATTTAACACCGAGCCGGCGCAGCCCGCTTTGGGGTTCATACATCCGATCACGACCTTTTTCATGCGCGACTGCACGATCGCCCCGGCACACATCTGACATGGCTCTAAAGTCACATACATCGTACAGTCCTCCAGCCTCCAGTCACCGGTCTTTTTGCTGGCTTTTTTTATCGCCGCGATCTCGGCATGCGCCAGCGTGACCTTGTCCGTATTTCTGCGGTTGTAACCACGGGCAATGATCTTTCCGTCCTGCACGATCACGCAGCCGATCGGCACCTCTCCGATCTTATACGCCTTCTTTGCCTGTTTTAGCGCTTCGCGCATGAATTTTTCCTGTTCTTCCACCGGCTCATCCTTCCTTCCCGCACATATTTTTATTTCGCATCGGTCAATATCTGCTATAATAATAACATAGAATTCAAATATAGCAAAATTTACGGAGTAGACCAAACTATGAACCTGATTTATGAGACTGACCGACTGATCTTAAAAGTACTGCGCCCGGAGGCCGCAAAAAAAGTCCTCTGTTTCTATCTGGACAACAAAGAACTTTTTGAAAAATATGAAGCCAGCCGGCCGGACAATTTTTATACCGTAAAATACCAGAAATCCGTTCTGCTATGCGAATATAATCTGACCGTGCAGCTTTCCGCCGTGCGCTTTTATGTGTTTTTAAAAGACGATCCCGACCGGATCATCGGAACCATCTGTTTCCGCGACATCACACGCTCTATCTATGACAGCTGTGAGGTCGGTTATAAATTTGACGAGCGCTTCTGGCACCATGGCTATGCGACGGAAGCTCTGATCGAGGGCATTGATATCATGTTCGGCGATCTCGGTCTGCACCGGATCACTGCGTGCGTCATGCCCGGAAATACCCCGTCCATCCGCCTGCTCGAATCCCTCTATTTCAAGCGCGAGGGACTGCTCCGGCAAAACGCCCGCATCCAGGGCGAATGGGCCGACCATTATCTTTACAGTCTCATTCATCCATAAAACGATACCAGTAGCCAAATTGCCCGGTCTTTACCCCGGTGTCCTTTTCCTGTCGGAATTCCGGGAATCCAAAGACCGCCGCAAGCACTTTTTCCTGGTTCTGGTAAATGCCCGGCACGCCGATAAACCACTTTCTCCCGCTCTCATTTTCCACTTTCCCAAGGAGCAGATGGCGGTAATTGAAAAAACCGTGCAGCAAAAAACTGTTGCTGCCGAGATACCAGTATTTCTTTGGCAGTTCCCGCAAATCCTTTAATTCCATGTGGATCCCGGAGATCTCCGGCATATTTTCAAACAGGTTTTTTGCTCCGTACATCCCGTTAAGCTTTTCCCATAAATCCATCCACATATCCCCGGATCGCTGCGCTTCCGGCTGCAGTTCCTCCGTCTGCTGTTCCCGGGATTGCTGTGCCTGCACGCTCTCGACCTGCAATTTCTCCATCTGACCGGATTCCTCCGGCTCCTCTGCTGCGTCCTCCGCCTGCTCCACCGGGATCTCTTTTGTCTCCTCATAGGGCTTAAAGTTTTCCCGGTAGATTGCCTTTTCATCCCACTGGCTCGCAAACATCACCGTATTATCCAAAAAGATGAGAATCCCTTTCATATCCTTCATGCAATAGGGTGTCTCGCCCACTCCATTACAGTTTAACTGGCGCACAAAATCGCCGCAGCCGTTTACCAGCGCGATCTCGCCGATCTCCACGCCGACGATCACCTCATTTTCCCGCACAAAAAGATAGACCGGACACTTCACATTGGTATATCCGGTTCGTTTCAAATGGATCTCCACCTGACAGTAATCGCCCCGGATATCCACCTTGGCAAACCCGACATTCTGATTTTTGTTATTATTCTCATAAGCATAGATATATGTAACAAATCGCTGCATAAAAGGCCTCCCTGTATCTACTATGTTCTATCCTATTCCGAAAATATTTTATTCATACCTACAATTATTCGCTTTTGCACATGGCAGTTTTTTCCTTACGGTGCTATAATAATTGCCAAAAAGAACGGAGCGATCACATGAACATTCATTATACCATCCACAAAGTCGCAGACCTGCTTGGTATTTCCGCCGACGCGATCCGCCTTTACGAGCGGGAAAACCATACCGTAAAATCCAATATGACCGCACTTCACGACCACACCAAGGATATGCAGAAGATCATCGGTATCATCCAGCAGATCTCCTCACGCACGAATCTGCTCGCGCTAAATGCCACGATCGAGGCAGCCCGTGCCGGGGAAGCCGGAAAAGGCTTTGCCGTTGTCGCGGAGGAGATCCGTATGCTTTCCGAACAGACCAAAGACTCTACGGAAAATATTGAATCGATCATCACCAAGTTAAATGACAACGCGACCGATACCATCACGTCGATGGATACCGTGATGAATGAGATGGAAAAATCTGAGGATATGAATGAAAAGACCAGACTTTTGACAGAGACCAATAAGACGCTCATCGATGACACCAACACGCTTTCCTCAACGAGTGAGGAGATCAGCGCTTCCTCCGAGGAAACCTGCGCGATGTGCTCCGATAACGCAGAACGATTTAAGACGGTAAACAATGTGATCGCAGAACTTACGGCAGACGCCGGTAAGATGAATGTGTTTATTGAGGAATATGACCGTATGCACACTTCCGACACAGAAGAAATTCACGAAACCGTAGAACGCACAGCCTAGTTCTTTACTGTGTTTTAGCGTTTTTACACATTGTTCTTTTATATTTTTTGCATTTTTTATGTTTTTTGCACAAAAAGAAGTTGACTTTTCTTAAAACCTGTATTATATTATATGCAGAAACACAAACAAGCCAAACTCCTTAAAAGGATACCTTCCTTTTATTTTATCCTAAACTCCCCAAAAAGAGAGGACGTCACGTCCTCTCTTTTTACTGTCTTTTTTCTTTTTTATTTACCGGGAAATCTTTGTTATGAGATCATTGGATAAAAAGTACGGCGCGTCATCAAACGGATTGATCACGATCCCGTCATTCCCGTTTTGACTGAGCGCAGCTGCTTCCCCAAAGGTCTGCACTGCCGTCTTCTTCGGATGTTTTTCGTCAAAGACATTCTGCCATCTAAGCAGCGCTTCCGGATCCGTAAAGACCGGGATCGCAGAGGTTCCATCCGTGTTTGCCACCGTTGGGAATGACAGGTTTGTTCCATCCGCAAACACCGCCATCATAAATTTGGCATGCGCGATGCTGTAATGAAACAACCGCAGAAACTCCGGCTCCTTTTCAAACTTCGCGTAACCCGAAAGCAGTCCGCGCAGCTGTGGATTTTCCACCGTTTCCTTCTGCTCCGCCATCTGATCCGGACGGATATTGCTGAGCACGGCAAATCTCTGTATATTTTCCCGCCGCATATTTTCAAAATGCAGAGAAACCATGCAGTTTTCCGCTTCCTCTGCGCCTCTTCCCGGAGCAAGCTCTAACTTATCTACTCTCGCTGCAGCAAGCGGAACGCCGGGATGATACAGATAAACGGCATCTCCCACATGCACCTTTCCGCTCACGGTTCCGACTGCCGCGATCCCGATCTGCCCCATGGAAAAGATCTGCTCTGTCAGAAATATAAACTGTCCCGCCTTCTCACGGTCTTTCTTTCCAAATAATCCCATGTTTCTTTCCCCCCGTATCTTATTTGCTGTTTGCCGGTTCGATACTGATCGATTTTCCTTTGATCTTTACGTTTTTCATCGCCTGAAGCACTTCTTTTCCATATTCACACGGAACTTCAACAAACGTATATTTATCATACATGTCGATCGCGCCGACCAGTTTACCCGGCATTCCGGATTCCCCTGCAAGCGCTCCCAAAATATCGCCCGGTTTTACCTTCTGTTTCTTTCCGATATTGATAAAGAGACGTACCATACCGTCTTCCGCGCCGGTATCACCAAAGTTGTAGTTGGCGTCATCCGCCTCGCTGCTGTCGCCCTCGCCCAATGCCATTTTAAGGAATGCCGCCGCAATATCCATCGAAGTATAATCCGACTCATTGACCTGTTCATCGATCAGATTGATCATATCTGTCAGATCTTCCTCATCAATGATCTGCTCGATCTTATCCATGATCTTTTCCATCTTGATCTGCGCGACATCTTCGCTGGTCGGGATCGGCTGTGCAAGGATCTTGGTCTTGCAGTAGCGCTGGATATCCTTTAATTTGTATACTTCTTTTCCACGCACAAACGTAAACGCGCGTCCGGTACGGCCTGCACGTCCGGTACGGCCGATACGGTGTACATAGTACTCGTCATCCTGCGGAATGTCAAAGTTGAATACCGCCTCGACATCGTCAACATCGATACCACGCGCCGCCACGTCCGTCGCAATCAGGATCTCGGTCTTGCCGTTTCGGAAACTGTTCATGACACGGTCTCTCTGGGACTGCTTCATATCTCCGTGCAGTCCTTCCGCGAAATATCCCCTGCCCTGCAGTTCGCTCGCGAGCTCATCTACCATACGCTTGGTGTTGCAGAATACGATGGAAAGCTTCGGATCGTAGTAGTCTAACAGTCTGGTCAGCACATCCACCTTATCCTTGCGCTTTACATCATAGTAATACTGCTCAATATTCGGAACGGTCAGCTCTTTTTTTACCACTTTGATCGTCACGGCATCGT
>ENA-ORKV01000812-ORKV01000812.1-human-gut-metagenome-genome-assembly--contig:-NODE-812-length-30900-cov-4.022873_pt1 | contig 30900 bp, 18 predicted proteins | sample MGYA00243058_ERZ508805 | MGnify/ENA primary metagenome ERZ508805 (study PRJEB26277, sample SAMN04329770) | human gut metagenome | biome: human-associated habitat | host: Homo sapiens | place: USA... | reverse complement strand
ATAGGGGAGGTGTCCGTCGGACGGAGGGGTTAATTCTTACAGCCCAAAAACTCTTGAAATCTTTTCAACCCCTCTCCTCAGAAACTGCCGTTACTTCGGTGTCTCTCCTATATTGCTGACGCAACACCCCGTAAGGTTACGGGACACGGCAGGGGAGAAGGAGAATGCAATCCATCACATTCGCTAAAATTCATGTTTACCTCCACCGATTTTTACTGAGCCTATTTGATTATAATATTATTTTTACGGTTCTCCCGGCATATTTGATTAGATAAATACCGCTGGGGAAGGGTATTTCGCTGTCTCCGTCCACTGCAAATGTTTTTATACATTTCCCGGTTGTATCGTAGATACTTATATCTGTACCCGGTTCGATATTTCGAAATGCAATGCTATTTTTGTTTCCGAAAATTTTTGCTTTGTCCGGTGAGGGGCGTTCTATTCCTGTGAAATCATTCTCCACGATGTTTTTGAAATTTTTCCATACTTCTGCATTTTTGTAGGCTTGTAAACTACCGGCAGGGACGTACAGAGTGCATTGATTAAAAATGTCTGCGTCAAAGGAATTTGTGTATGAGTTTGTATAATGGACTGTCGGTGGCGTTTCCGAGAAAGCATAGATTTCTTTCAATGGAGCGCTTTTAAATGCCCAATAAGATATATCAGTAACACCTGTACCCAATCTGAGAGAGACTAAATGATTACACCCTGAAAATGCTGATGTTGCTATGGTCGATACTTTGTCGGGAATTATAATAGAAGACAGACTTGTACAATTTGAAAAAGTCTGCTCTTTTATTTCTGATAGATTTTCACTGAGTGTAATAGATGATAATGCATCGCAGCTACTAAATGCATTTTTACCTATTTCGCTGATACTATTGGGCAGTTCTATATATTTTAGGCTATCGCAAGAGAGAAATGCTTCTGCTCCGATTGAGGTGGTATTATTTCCTAATGCGATGTGCTTTAAATTGGGACAAAAATGAAATGTTGATTGTTCTATTTGGGTAACTCCATTGCCGATTATTACAGTTTCTAAACCAAAACTTGCATAAAAGGCATGATGCCCTATTCTTGTGACATTATCGGGGATATTGATATGGCCTAGGTTACAATAGCTAAAAGCTGACGGCTCGATTATCAAGACTCCTGATCCTATATTGATGGAGTCTAATGAAGATGAAGTGAAGGCACTTTCTCTAATTGCAATAATATTGTTTGGAATCGAGATTGTTCCGATATTACACTCAAAAAAAGCAAATGGACCAATCTCTGAGACTTGGTAAGTTTTGTTATTAAAGGTTGCTTTTTCAGGGATTATAATGTCGCCTTCGTATTGATATTCGGTGGATCCTTCGTAAGTGACACTTACTGTTGAATCGGAGGTAATGTCGTAATAGAATCCGTCATATTCAAAGTCATAAGCGTGGATACTGGGATAAATGCAAAGAGCGACGAAGATAACGACTGTTCGAAGTAATGTATTTTTCATGGCTTTATCGTTTAGGATTTTACAAGAATATGAATAGTGTATGTTTTGTTGGTTGATGGAGCAGATTGTTTTTTTGTTTAATGCAAGTATAATGAAAAAAATTATAAATTAAAATCTTGATTTGATAAAAATACGTTTTTTAGTATTATAATTTCTGTTCATTATAATTGATTCGAATAAAGAACAGTAGGTGTCATTCTATATAAATGGTAAATTCATTCCAATAGAGGGCTGTACTATAACTTTTCTTCGCTCGTTTCGACGGGACGAATATTTTACAGCCGATGCGGTTTACGTCTCGAAATGTATTTTCTCCGATCAAAGGCGGGTTGCTGTTTTTACAATGTATTTCAGTAAGGCTTTTGCATCCGGCGAAAGCATAGTTGTTGATAGCGGTGAGCTTGCTGTGTAGAGTAAGAGTAGTGAGACTGGTACAGCCTGAGAATGTGTAGTAATTGATTTCGGTAAGAGTCGTTGGCAAGGATATATCCTTTAATTCGGTACAATTTTCAAAGGCTCCGATACCTACTGTTTTGACAGTCGAGGGGATGCTAATTTCTCGGAGTCCGCTGCAACCCGAAAATGATTTATACCCTATTTCCCGGATACTTCCCGGTATTTTTATTTCGGTAAGGCTGATACATTTGGAAAAAGTATAGTCGGATATACGTTGTAATTTCGATGGTATTTTCAAGGTATATAAACTTTTACAACCGGAAAAGGCATATTTTTCGAGATATAGCAAAGAGTTGGGTAATTCTATATCGTACAGATTGATACAGCCGGCGAATGCATACGCTCCGATGGATTTAAGTTTTTTGGGCAGGCGGACGGCTTGCAACCTTTCGCACCATCGAAATGCCGATGCCCCGATAGAATCGAGCGATACAGGGAGAATCACGGCCTCTAATTTTTCATGGCTGGAAATGGCATTATCCGGGAAGTAGTTGTTGGGCAGTACGACGTTTCCTACATCTAAGTAAAGTAATTCCGGCATTTGGTGGATATAGGAAATATCGCTATAATTTAGAGATCCTTTTACGGATAATTTAGTAATACTGCCTCGTTGGCTCGGCGCGATGATTTCAGATAGGGAGCCCGGTTCATTAACAGAGATAGTAGTAATATCTTCCGGTTCGTCTTCTCCATGTGAACATGCTATTTGAGCCGAAAACAGAATGAATATGCCTATATGTAAGAGCGCTTTTTTCATTGTGCGAATGGACGTTCAGTGCTGTATCGCTTTCATTCATCGAGGTCTTCATCGTCATTATCCTGATCTTGAAGCTCGCACATTTCCCGATATTCGTTCCATTCGGGGTCTTTCTCGGTATAGATGGTGAGAGGTAACGTTTCGAACGGAGCGAGAGTTTCGTTGAGCATACGTCCGAATGCCGGTATATTGCGGGTGTAAAATACCCATGTGCGTTCGCCGTCTCCGGTATAGATTCCTGTGAAAATGGCCAGTTTATCTTTTTCCATAGCCTGTTTCAATACGGTCTGCACTTCTTCCATTAGTTTTCCGGTAGTCTCATTGGGCATACCTTTACTATCGGCCTCGTATTTCCATGTGATTTCAACACGTTCTTTGAACTTGCCCGATTGAACGAACGGTTCTATCTCGGTACGTCCCGAAACGACAATCATGCGGTCACTGTTTTCGGCTTCGGCAATGGCCGAGAACCATACATCTCCTAATTTCATGCGTTGGAATTTTGTCGGTTACTTGTACAAAAGTAATTATAAAAGTGTGAATGGTGAAATTTATCGTCTGTTTGTAGAGGTGTGATGCAGAATATTTATGCGGGAATGATTTTTTCGTTTGCCTCTGTTCGTGTTATTTAATATCTTTGTTGTCACATTGTTCAAATACAATTGTTTGTATAGGCTTATGAAATATTTCTCTTCTTACTTATGCCTTATCATCTTGTCGATAACGATGGCCTCGTGCGACAAATTTTTTGGAGAGGAACTGACCGACTTGATTTTCGATCATGGAAAATTTGAAATGCCTGATAAGGCTCTGTTTATCGGGAATTCTTTGCTATTGGGTAATGGCGCTTTCGGAATGAATGCGACCGACTCGGCGAGCGATTATCATGCCGTTATCCAAAGAAAGTTTTTAAAAGCCAATCCAGCCTATACCGATACGAAATTATCGGGAGTCGATTTTGAGTCTTGTGAAAACCGGGCTCAACAGATGGATTGGTTGGATAATAGATTGTGCCCCGTGTTGAGCGACGATTTGGATTTGGTCGTTATACAGATTGGCGATAATGTAAATACATCGAGTAAAAGAGAAGCCTTCGAGCAAGGGGCAAAAGAGCTGATCGCAACCATAAAAGCCTATGCGCCTCGGGCTCGTATCGTGTGGATTTATGGCTGGTATGTATCGAATAGTGTCATCAAGTCTGTAAAAAATGCGTGTAAACAATATGCCGTGACCCTCGTCGCGATAGACGGCATTAACAAAGCCGGTAATCGCAGTTCGATAGGTACGGTTATCACCCGTGTGGAACCTACCTCTCAGTCCTTGAATTATACTCGTTATACCGTGTTGTCGGATAATCGGTTACAAATAGATTTTAATGTCAGTGGAAAGAAACACAAAGCCATTGTGCAAACGGAAAGTTATAGCGATAATACCGAGGCTAAAACATTGACTTGGCAAGGATATGAAACGATAACTACCGATAAGGATATCGCTTCTCATCCGGGTAATAACGGGTTCGAGCAGATTGCACAACGATTTTTTGAGGTGTTGAATATAGATTAGATCATTATGATAGCAGTAGGGGTTGGCATATTGGTGGCTTTGGTTGCTACCGTGGTATTTTTTGTCGTGTATAATTCGAGTCGTAAAGGGTGGCAGCAGTCGCTGACGGCACGCGAAAGCGAGGCGGCTGACTTGAAGGTACGCAACGGTGTGTTGGAGGCGCAGGTGAAAAGCTGTACGGCGCGGTTGGCCGAGGTACAGGCACAACTCGATTTTGCTAATCGGGAGCGAGAGAAACTCAACCGTGAGAAAGGCGATCTACAAGCCCGTAATCAAATGCTTTCCGAAAATATGGAAGTTCAAAAGCAGGAAGTCCAACGTATCCGGCAAGAGATGAACAACGAGTTCAAGGTACTGGCTAACGAGATATTGCAGGAGAAATCGAAGAGTTTTTCCGAGATGAACCACGAACGTCTCGCCGAAATACTCAATCCCTTGAAAGAGCGTTTGGAGGGATTTAAAAAGACCGTGGAAGAAACTTATAATAATGAGGCTCGCGAGCGGTTTTCGTTGAAAGAACAGATTAAAGAACTGGTAGAGAGAAGCGAATCCATAGGTGCGGAGGCAAAACAGCTGACCCATGCTTTGCGTGGAGGTTTTAAAATACAGGGTGACTGGGGGGAGATGATATTGGAAAGTATTCTCGAAAAATCGGGACTTGAAAAAGATCGGGAATATTTCAGACAGGAAACTTTGCGGGACGAAGAGGGACATACCATACAGGGCTCCGATGGGCGGAAGATGCGTCCTGATGTCATTATCCGTTATCCCGGTGGAGAAAATCATCAAATGGTGATCGACTCGAAAGTATCCCTCACGGCTTATGTCAATTACGTCAATGCGGAAGATGCCGATGAAGCTCGATTGGCATTGAAGCAGCATTTGGTATCGGTGAGGAAACATATAGACGAGCTGGCCGGGAAGAGCTATCAAGATTATGTCGGGAAAGGCGATCATGTAATGATGTTTATTCCCAACGAGGCTGCCTATCTGGCTGCTATGCAGGCCGATCACGCTTTGTGGCAATATGCCTATGAAAAGAAAGTGCTTTTGTTGAGCCCGACGAATTTGATTGCCGCACTGAAACTCGTAGCCGATTTGTGGCAACGGGACAAGCAGACCCGCAATGCAATCGATATAGCCGAGGAGGGCGGAAAATTGTACGATAAGTTCGCCGGTTTTGTCGAGGATATGGAGAAGATTGGTAAATCGTTGAATACGACGGCTATGGCCTATACCGATGCCATGAAGAAACTGAAAACCGGCAACGGAAATCTGATAGGACGTGTAGAGAAACTTAAAGTCATGGGGGTGAAAGCGAAAAAGAATCTTCCGGCGGTGAATGAGGAGGAAGAGGAAAATTAGCTTTTTATGTTTGAATTTGGAATAGTTTTGAGGTCGTTCGACCGGAAAAGATTCGATTTGAAAAAATGAAAACAGTTTCTAAGTGCTTTTCATTGTCTGCTTTTCTTTCAAGTAAAGTTGATAGCTATTGATGCTGTTCTGCCAGATGATATATGATGCCGGGCCTATCGATGTGATAGGCGACAAATAAGTGAGTGCCAGCCAAATGGCAAGCACGGTGTTTTTCTGTCCCAATCCTTGCGCTCCTGAAATTTTATCGCCGTATCGTCCACCTAATTTTCGCCCTATATAGAATTGTCCTATACAAACGATCAAAGAGAGGAGGGCGATGGCGATTTCGAGAGGTATAGCTTCCCTCCCTTGTCCGATGATGAATGTGACCGCTTTGCCTACTACAAGAAAAAGCGAAACTGCCCACATGTAAAACGATAGAGATTGTCGCTTATTCAGTACCGTGTGGATTTTGGGTAGGCATTGTCGTAAGAGGATTGCCACTCCTAAGGGTAGGATAAGTAGTGGTAACACTTTACTGCATATAGTTAGGAAAGAGTCGAGGAAAGAGATGTCGGCATGTATTCCCATGAACGAAAAAATAATCGGCGATAAAATGGCCACAGCCATATTGCTGATTAGACTGTATGAAATTAGTGTCGGGACATTTCCTCCGAGCATTCCGGTAATGACGGGAGCGGCTGTCGCTGTGGGACAGAAAAGGCAGATGAAAGTTCCTTCCGCTATGATAGGATCCCAAAAATAAAGCGCACCGAATATGGTTAATCCACCGATAATCTGAACAGCGAGAAGCCAGCCGTGTAGAGGTTTTATATGTAGATCGTTCGGGGAAATTTTACAGTAGGTAACCAACAGCATAGCAAAAATAAGGATAGGGGCCAGAAGTGTAGCCCATCGGGCTGTAAGGTCGGGGAGTAAATATCCCGCCAAACTTCCGGTAGCCATTGCGACGGGTAGCATATAAGTTTTCGCTTTCTGAGTCATGGGGCAATCCCTTTTGAAAATTCGATGCAAAGATAGTGCAAATGAGGGCAAAAGCAAGCTCGCTTGACTTTGCCGAATGCAGCCTATTTTCGCATCCTGCGCAAAGATGGTGCAAATGAGAGCAGAAACCAATTTATTTGGTTGCGTAGGGTTACAGTCTATTTTCATGTTTTTGTAGAAATCGCAATCTCGGTAAAAAGATTGAATAAAAATAGATTCATTCAATGATATATATTATTTTTACAAATAAATTATTTCATTACCTTAAAGAAAAAGTGATAGTTATGAGAAAAATTACGTTGTTAGTTCTTTTGTTCGCCGTGGTCGGGAATATAAAAGCTGCGCATTATGAATATATCCCTTTGGTGCGAGACGGTGTCGAGTGGGGATATTCCCAGCAATTATTCGGAAAGAGTTATTATCGAAATCTGATACAAGCCGATACCATTGTCAATGATATTGCGTATAAAAAGTTTTACACTTTTAAGTCTTGTTCGGAGACGGCCGATGAAAATTTGGCTTTTATCCGAGAATCCGGGAAACAGGTTTATATAACTTTTAATAAACTCCTTATGCCTGTCGAGAGTTTGTGTGATAGGGAATATCTTATTTATGATTTCGGAGTAAAGGAGGGTGAGACCATCACTCATTTCGATTGGATTACTCAGAAATCCGTATCTTCGACAATTAGTAAAATCGATACGGTAGAGATCGCCAATACACTTCGGCAGCGATTTTGGACGGGAGATAAGGTCTTGTGGATAGAAGGGATAGGTGTAGAAGACGGTGATTTGCTGCGCCCGGGTTGTTCTACCGATGTGAGTGGGTTGGATACTCAGGATAAATTGGTTTATGTCAAAGGTCCTGACGGTAACATCGAATATGAAACGTCGGATGCGGTGAATGATCCTTGTTATAGCGGAATTGAAGAGGTGGATAGAGATGATGATATAGTTATCATTCGAAATGGCAGAAATTTAGAGATTGCTGTGAATGATACAAAATTTCGAATGATCGAATTAGTCGATATTTCTGGTCGTATGGTTTGGTGTGAATACTTAGATGGTCGGGGGAAGATTGTTTTGTCGACAGCCGATTATCCCAGAGGAATTTATGTTATCGTATTGTCATCGAATGAAGATAGGATAACTCGTCGTGTTATATTTTAATTCCGGAGAAAATGAAAAGAGGGGTGATATTGTTCTATCACCCCTCTTTTTGTGTTTCGAGCTTTATTTATTTTATCTCTTTGGCTAAATAGATGAGAGTGGGGAAGTGGTCGCTGTAACCATTTAGATAAACTCCCGCAGCATGGGTTCGCAAAGGATAACCCTTATACTTGCCTTCTTTTTGTTTTAGGAAATCCCGGTTGAATACTTCCGACCGGATATATTTCAAGGTGGAGCGATCTTTTCCTAACAGGTTCCCCGAAATAATAATTTGGTCGAATAAGTTCCAAGAACCGTTATAAGCCAACGTGCCTATGCCTTTGTCGAACATTTCCCACATGGTATTGAAATATCCGCCAGCCTGAACTTCTTGTTGTTTCTTTTTGGCCCCTAATACGGTTTTGCAACTGCGGTTCGACGGGTCGTCGTTGAGGTCGCCCATAATGATGACTTTCGAGTCGGGGTCGGCCGCTAAAAGAGAGTCAGCCAAATGTTTGGTCAGTGCGGCAGCGGCTTCCCGTTTTGGGCTCGATTGTTTTTCTCCGCCGAGTCTTGAAGGCCAGTGGTTGACAATAAAGTGTACCCGTTCGCCAGCCAATATTCCCGAAACGACTAATTGGTCGCGAGTACGTAGGTCGGGGAATTGAGGGGTATGAAGTCGTGCGCTACGGCTCGATTCGGGTGTAAATTGGTCTTTGTCATATATAAGACCCACATCGATTCCTCTAAAATCGGGAGAGTCGTAATGTACGATTCCATAGTTTCGTTTGGATAATTCGCCGGTATGAATCAAATCTTCCAATACTTGTTCGTTTTCTATTTCCGATACGCCGATAACGGCAGGTCCGTTTTTTAATTTGAACGGGCTGCTGTTGTCTGTGGCAAAATTGCTAATTGCATAAGCTAGGTTGTTGAGTTTATTCCGATATTTTAATCCGCCCCAACGGTACGACCCCGAAGGAGTAAATTCTTCGTCGTTCGTATTCGGCTGATTAATCGTGTCGAACAGGTTTTCAAGATTGTAGAATGCTACCGCATATATAGCGTATTGTTTCTTTTGTGCTTGTGTAACAGTCACTCCTGTCAAGAATACGGCTAATAGCAAGAATCCTATTTTTTTCATAGTTCGTGTGGAATTTTGTTTTTGAAATTTTCGACTTAAATTAAAATGTGGCGCAAGATAACTCTAATTTGACAAATAAGCGAAATTTTTTTAGGAATAAATCTCTATCGGTAGGAAGAAATGCGTTTAAAGACATCTTTCCGTGTGCGACGTTCGTAAGAATCATATATCATCATTAGCTCTAATGTTTATGATGGCGATAATGTATTAGGACGATGGGTGAGATATGATTTAACAGTTGTCGTTTAGAAAGGTATTTTTAACATAGTGATAGGTTTAATAACTTGAAAGTTAGCTTATTCCCCAAAAATTCTTGCATTTTGTCCGATAATTAACATTTTATATAGGGTTACAATTTAACACGATTGTAATAAATATTCCCAACGTAGAAGTTTGTATAATGGAAAATAATCTTTTAATTTGCAAATTCCTTTTCTGCCCCTTGATAAAAGGGGGAATAGGGTTGTAAACATAAACACAGTTATAATTAAACCTTTTGATGTAATGAATCGTAAACTATGGTTATTAATGACATGGCTTCTTGTCGTACCGGCTTTTGTTCAGGCCGCATCAGTAAGAGGCGTTGTCGTTGACTATGAAACAAACAAACCTATTGCGAATGTAAAAGTTGCGATACGGAACGTGTCGACTGTTACGGATTTTGACGGAAATTTTGAGTTGAAGAAAGTTAGGGCTGGGTCTGTGGTTGTTGTATTTACGGCGACTGATTATAAGGCTTATTCTGTCGACTTTGTGGTAAATGACGGCGTAAATACCTTGAATGCTTCTTTGCAACCTAAGAAAGTAGACAATACACTCAATCAACAGGCTCTCGAAGATAATATTTTCGAGCTCGACGAGTCGGCGATAGACGACGAGGGCAGTGCCGCATCTCAATCGGCATCCTATCTGTCCGGCGCTGCCGACGATGTTTATTTGCAAGCAGCCAGTTATTCGTATAGCCCTATGCGTTTTAATGTGCGGGGATATGAACAACGGGAATCTTCTACCTATATAAACGGACTTAACTTTAATGATTTGGAACGCGGTCGTTTCAACTATTCGAGTCTCGGTGGATTGAACAATGCCATGAGAAATAAAGATGCCGTGAATGGTCTTGAAATGCCGGGATATGCTTACGGTTCTTTGGGAGGAACGACGAACATCAACACGCGGGCAACCAACTATGCAGCAGGTACGAATGTAAATGCCGCTTACACGAATCGTGCTTATAAATTGCGCGGACAGGCTATCTACTCGACCGGCATTATGGACAACGGTTGGGCTTTTACCGGGTCGGTCGTTTATCGTTGGGCCGACGAGGGACGCACGGAAGGAACCTTTTACAACTCTTTCGGCTATTTCCTTGCTGCCGAGAAAGTATTGGGCGACCATCGATTTGCCTTGACGACGTTCGGTGCACCGACCAAACGGGCACAGTCGGCTGCCGTTTCACAGGAGGTTTACGATTATCGGGGAATTTATTACAATCCTTATTGGGGATACCAAGACGGAGAAAAGCGTAATTCCCGCATTGTCCACAGCTATGACCCTACGGCAATTTTTAATTGGGACTGGAAAATCGACGATGAAAGCAAATTGTCTGCCGGCGTAGGATTCCATTACAGCCAATACAGTAATTCGGCGATAGCTTTTTATAATGCTCCCGATCCCCGTCCCGATTATTACCGTAATTTGCCCAGTTGGCAATATTATCAGTTGGCGGTAGATGGTCCCGACGATATTTATAATGCTTATTACAAAGAGGTGAATAAGGGATTGGCCAATCAGATTGCCGATTTATGGAGAGCCGGCGATCCTAACGTTACCCAGATTAATTGGAATGCGATGTATAGCGCGAACTATACCAACAATGCCATTAATCCCGAGGGGAGCGCCAAGTATATTTTGGAGCGTCGTCACAACAACTTGATGGAAATACCTTTGAACTTTTTGTACACCAATCAGTTGAATAGCGAACTCAAATTGACGGCCGGTATCGAAGCCAAGTATGCGAAAGGAATGCACTACAAAACCGTCGATGACTTGTTAGGGGCTAATCAGTGGATCGATATAGATCAGTTTGCCGAGCGTGACTTTACCGACAATCAGGATATTATCCAGAATGATTTGGACCATCGGAACCGAGCTGTTTATAAAGGTGATAAGTTCGGATATAATTACAATATGCATGTTATCAATGCTTCGGCATTTATACAGAACGATTGGAAATTACCCTTGTTCGATATCTATTATGCCGCACGTTTATCCTATACCTCTTTCCAACGTGAAGGTTTGATGAGAAACGGTCGTGCCGAGGTTATTGGAGCTAAGTCTAAGGGCTTCGGTAAACAGATGTATTTTATAGATCCCAGTATCAAAGCCGGTATCGTATATAAGATAGACGGACATAATCGTTTGTCGTTAAATGCTTTGGCGGAATCTCGGGCTCCGTTGGCCGGTTATGCCTATGTAGCGCCTCGTATTAAAGACACTCGTATCAGAGGTTTGAAATCGGAGAAAGTATTCTCGGCCGATTTGACCTATCAATTGAATACATCGATTGTAAAAGGTCGGGTAACAGGGTTCTTCACGGAATTCCGCGATGGCGTAGAAAGTACGGGATATTATCACGATGAGTTCCGCACGTATGTAAATCATACATTGTCGGGCGTGAATAAACGTCACTTTGGTGTCGAGGCTGGTGTGAGTGTGAAGTTGAACAGCAGCTTCACTATATCGGCGGCAGGAACGTATGGCAGCTACAAATATACCAACGATTGTATGGGAACGATGAGCGCCGAGAACGGTATGAATCTCTTTACCGAACAATTGCCGGTTATAGTCGACGGGCGGGCCGCTTCGACCGATTATACCGAAAAAGTTTACACCGAAGGTCTTCATGTGAGCAATGGTCCTCAGTTGGCCGCAAGCATTACGTTGGATTATTTTCACCCGAAGATGTGGTTTGCCGACATAACACTTTCTTACTTCGATAACAATTACCTCGATTTCTCACCGTCGCGTTTCACGCACATGAACATGTATGGCGGAAAATATCCCAATGAAGTAGGATTGGAGCAGAACTATAACGGCTATCGCATTATCGGTATCGATAAGAATGGCCAAACTTCTATGGTTTGGAGCTTTGATGAAAAGACTGGTAAACCTGTTCTTGTTAGAGACTATACCGGGAATAAAGGTTCCGATATCGTTAAGTACTACAATCAGAAGGAGATGATCGGTTCGCAGGAGAAACTTAAAGGCGGGTTCTTGCTCGATGCTTCGGTAGGTAAATTGATTTATCTCAACAATCGTAAGCAACAGTTGAATATCAACCTTAGCTTCAATAATATTCTCAATAATACCAGCATGATTACCGGCGGTTATCAACAAGGTCGTGTCAGCCGGGATAACAAGAGTGTAACCAAAGATATACAATCGGTGGACAAATTCCCCAATAAATATTATTATGCTTGGGGCTTCAATATGTTTATCAATGTCGGTTTCAAATTTTAATAAATCGTTTAGAGTATGAGACAATTAAAATATATCGGTGTCGTATTTGCAGCTCTTATGCTGTTTACGGCGTGTGAAAAAGAATTTGATGCCATTCCCGAAGATTTTGCTACGGTTCCCGAAGGCAGCGATGAGGCTTGGCCCCAGACGGTAACTATTAAAGACCTTATCGAAAATTTCGATACGAAAGAGGGACTGTTTACAATCGATACGATCGATTCTCCCAACGATATCATCGTTAGAGGTCGGATTATTACCGATGACCGTGCGGGCAACGTATATAAATATTTCGTTATACAAAGTTTGGACGATGACCATACTTGTTTGAAAGTTTCGGTCGATGCCGGCAGTCTTTCGGGTATGTTGCCGTTGGGACAAGTGGTAGCTATTCGCTGTAACGGATTGGTTTTGGGACGTTATGCGGCAGCACCCCAGTTGGGAGTACGCGGATATCGCAACGACAATAAGATTCGTGAAGAGCCCGGGCGTATCCCGTATACGCTGGCGATGAAACATATCCAGAAGATAGGAACTCCCGATCCTTCTAAAATAGTTGTGGAAGAAAAGACTTTGAAAGAGATCACCGAAATGGACAAATATGGTTATTTCAAAATCGTAAAGATTAAAGATGTCTATTTTACAGGATATGATTCCGATGGAAAGAAATTGAACGATGTGATTTTCCCGTTCCCGTCGGACGGAAAGAATGTGACGGCCGCTTTGGCGAAGTACGCTTTGAACCCTACGTTTGCTCCTGCGACTTACGATAACAATAAAAAATATAATATCGGGTTCCCTCGCTCCCGGGAGATTGCCGATGATAGTGGCAATACGGTAGATGTGTATATTTCTACCAGTGAGTATGCCCGGTTTGCCGATCGTCGTATTCCTACCCCCGGTAGTGGCAATAAAGGAGAAATTACTGCAATTGTAGGGTGGTTCCAAGATAACGAGGCCTATGACGGAACTTGGCAGTTGACCGTACGGTCGTTGGATAAGCCGTTTGCCGATCTCAAAGGATTCGATTTCCCTCAATAGGGTGAGTCGGGCGCGAAATCAAATGAAATTGGTTATGCTGAGGAGCGATCTATTTTTGCATGAATCGTAATAATATTTTTAACCCCAAATAAATTTTAATATGAAAAAGATGAGAAAATTTGCATGGATTTTTATGGCAGCTATGACAGTTGCAGGATTCTCCGCTTGTTCGAACAGTGAAGACGAGGATCTGCCTACGGGTGGCGATGGAGGTGAGGGAGGAAACCCTAGTACTCCGTCGATTGTTGTGAAGGATACGATTTATCAGTTCAACAATATCGAGGCAGATTATACGCCTATCAATGAATTGTGCCCGGGTTGGACCCACGAGATTGTTTCTCCGGCCGATGATGATCGCACATGGCAAAGTAAGACGTTTGTCAATAATTCGGCTGGCGTCACCGAAAAATATATTCAGGCTACGGCTCACGACAGCAGCGATAAAAATGCCGGTCAGGCTTATGACTGGTGGATGATTTCTCCGGCTTTGAATGTAAAGGAGGCCGCTAAAAAAGTATTCTCTTTTTATAGTGAGGGAGCTTATTGGCAAAACTCTACCAAACTCGAAGTGTATGTGATGAACGAACCTAAATCGACTGCGTCTTCCAAAGAGTTGCTGAATGTGACTTTGGCTACCTCTGCGGCTCCCGGTGGAAACTTCAAAGGTTGGGTGGCTTCCGGTGATATCAATTTGGAAGGCAAAGGCGATATCGTATACATAGGGTTCCACTATACGGCAGAAGGTGGTAACGGTAAATCTACAACATATTGTATTGACGACTTTGCTTTCGGACGTAATCAAGTAGAACATTTCTTGGGCGAAACTACCGGTGGGGGCGAAGAGCCAGATCCGACACCCGAAACAGATTGGTCGAAAGCCATCAACGTTGCAGATGCATTGGAATATTCCAATGCTGATAAAACAGTTATTGCTGTAAAAGGTTATATCGTAGGCTGTTTGAGAAATGGTGCTGCTTCTCAAATTAAAGACTTGGCAGCCGCTGCTGACGAAGTAGAAATGGGAGCTGTGGTGAGTACCTTTACAGGTTCTACTACGGCTATTATTGCCGATAAAGCCGGTGAAACTGATTTGAGCAAGTGTCTTTGGATTAAATTGAATGATCAGGTTTCTCAATATCCCGGAGCTGCCGGTTTGCGTAGTGCAGTAGCATTGGATGCTCACCCCGAAAATATAGGTAAAGTATTGTATGCCAAAGGTAAGAAAATGGCTATGTTCTCTGGCCTTCCCGGTGTGCGTGATATGGAAGATTGGCAACTCGGAGAATAATTCGATTTGAAACATATTTTGTGGAACGGAGAGCCGAATTCGGCTCTCCGTTCTTTTATTTATGAGATGATAGGGTATATCTAAAAAAATAACTTTTTGTTTTGTGCGATGATATAGCGAGTAGATGTGTAGGATTACGGTTGGTTTCTGTCTGTTTGTAATCATAAAGGTGGGCGGTAATGAATTTGTCGATAAAAATATTAATAAATATATTTATTTAATTTCTCTGTTTTGAACAAATTTATTATTTTTACGGAAAGATAGCGCAAGCAGGAATAAAGATAAGTTTGACGGGAGTATTTCGATCGGGTTTGTTTTTTATTCCTATTTTATCAATGTAAGTCGAAAAAAGTAATCTCGTTATGCCTCATTTATTGTTGAAAGAGTTTGAGAAAGGGTCGAAAAATTCTCTTATAAAGAAGAGAATTATTACTCATTATATTCAGAATGGTTGTTCTACGATTACAGAGCTGTCCAAAGAATTGGATTTGAGTGTGCCTACTGTTACGAAATTTATCGATGAGATGTGCGGTAATGGCTACTTGAATGTCTATGGGAAGTTGGAAACGAATGGGGGAAGGCATCCCAATTTATATGGGTTGAATCCAGAGTCGGGGTATTTTATCGGTGTAGATATTAAGCATTCCAGCTTGCATATCGGCGTTGTGAATTTCAGAGGCGACTTGATCGATAAGAAATTAGATGTGCCGTTTAAGAATGCCAATACCAAAGAGAGCTTGGATGCATTGGCCGGTATCATACAGAAGTTTATTAAAACTCTCTCGATTAATAGCGAGAAAATTTTGAATATAAATATCAATATATCGGGGCGGGTAAATCCTATATCGGGATATAGTTATAGTATTTTTAATTTCGAAGAGAGGCCTTTGGCGGAGGTTCTTCGGGAAAAGCTGGGGTATAATGTGACTATCGAGAACGATACTCGTGCCATGACCTATGGAGAGTACTTGCAAGGAAATGTGCATGGCGAGAAAAACATTATATTCGTGAATGTGAGCTGGGGACTGGGGATAGGCATTATTGTCGATGGCAGAATATATACGGGGAAATCGGGTTTCGCCGGTGAGTTCGGTCATGTCGTTAGTTACGATAATGAAGTATTGTGCCATTGTGGAAAAAAGGGCTGTCTCGAAACCGAGGCTTCCGGTTCGGCTTTAATTAGGAAATTGATGGAGCGGGAGGCGAACGGAGAAATATCTTTGTTGTCTTCCCGAATAAGAGAGAAGAATGCCCTTACATTAAAAGATGTGATTGCCGCAACGGAAAAAGACGATGTGATGTGCATCGATTTGATTGAAGACATAGGTAATAATTTGGGAAAACATATTGCCGGTTTGATTAATATCCTTAACCCGGAGTTAGTAATTATAGGAGGGGCTTTGTCTCTTACCGGGGATTATATTTTGCAACCGATTAAGACGGCGGTGCGAAAATATTCCCTCAATTTGGTCAATCGGGATACGACGATTGTGATTTCTAAACTTGGCGATAATGCCGGTTTGATAGGTTCTTGTCTAATATCGAGAAGTCGAATGTTCGAAGAATAAGTATATATAATAAAATTTTTTATTTATTCTGTGGTATATAAATAAAAATATACTATATTTGTAGGTGTGATAGTTAAGTAATTAACATTTTAGCTTAACTATTGCATAAAACACAGTATATTTTTAGATATATCATGAATAACAGGAGAGATTTTCTTAAAAAAGTCGCACTTGCTGGAACCTCAGCGGTAATAGGTTCTCAAATAGAAGCATTGGGTAGTAATGGTGTGTCTTCGTCGTTTTCTGGAACCTCGGAGGGCGGTGGACTTATTGTCCCTAAATCTAATGGGTTGAAAATCACAGGGACGTTTCTCGACGAAATATCTCACGATATTCCACATCAGAATTGGGGTGAGAAAGAATGGGATCGGGACTTCCGGTATATGAAAGCCATCGGAATCGATACGGTCATACTTATTCGTTCGGGATATAAAAAATTTATTACTTATCCGTCTAAGTATTTGTTGAGCAAAGGCTGTTATATGCCGTCGGTCGATTTGGTCGATATGTTTCTTCGGCTGGCCGAGAAATATGGTATGAAATTTTGGTTCGGTTTGTACGATTCCGGTAAGTTTTGGGAAACCCGGGATATGACTTACGAGATCGAACATAATAAATATGTGATTGATGAGGTTTGGAATAATTACGGGAAGTACAAAAGTTTCGGAGGCTGGTATATAAGCGGGGAAATCAGTCGCCAGACCAAAGGGGCAATCGATGCTTTCCGTGCTATGGGGAAACAATGCAAAGACGTTTCGGGAGGGTTGCCTACATTCATATCGCCGTGGATCGACGGTAAAAAGGCGGTTCAGGCTTCGAGCGGGCGATTGACAAAGGCCGAATCTATTTCGGTGGAAACGCATGAACGGGAATGGAACGAGATCTTCGATGGAATACACGATGTGGTCGATGCTTGTGCATTTCAAGACGGGCATATCGATTATGACGAACTCGATGCGTTTTTTTCGGTCAATAAGAAACTCGCCGATAAATACGGCATGCAATGTTGGACGAATGCGGAGTCGTTCGATCGGGATATGCCCATTAAGTTTTTCCCGATTAAGTTCGATAAATTACGTTTGAAACTGGAAGCTGCGAAACGTGCCGGCTACGATAAAGCTATTACGTTTGAGTTTTCTCATTTTATGAGCCCTCAATCGGCCTATTTACAGGCTGGGCATCTTTATGATCGTTACCGGGAATATTTCGAAATAAAATGACCATGAAAAAATCATCGTATAATATCGGTTATATCTTGTTTCTGGCCGTTGTGGCTGCATGTGGAGGTTTCCTGTTCGGGTATGATACGGCGGTAATTTCCGGTACGATTAAACAGGTTACGACCTTGTTCGGGCTAAATGATATAGAACAGGGCTGGTATGTGGGGTGTGCTCTTGTAGGTTCTATCGCCGGGGTTGCCGTGGCTGGGACGATGAGCGATTGGATAGGTCGTCGGTTGACGATGATTTTCGCGTCGATTATGTTTTCGGTTTCGGCCATTGGCTGTGCATTGTGTGGAAGTTATCAATGGCTTGTTTTTTATCGTATTGTCGGTGGAATAGGAATCGGTATCGTTTCGATTGTTTCGCCGATGTATATCTCTGAAATAGCGGTAACCGAGTATCGGGGCCGGTTGGTTTCGCTGTATCAGCTGGCTATTACCGTCGGTTTTTTGGGAGCATACCTTATTAATTATTGGTTGTTGAGTGTCTCGGAGAGCACGAGATTCGATAGCGAGTTGATGAATTGGATATTTGTCGATGAAGTTTGGAGAGGGATGCTGGGTATGGAAACTTTGCCTGCACTCTTGTTTTTCATCATTTTGTTTATTATACCGGAGAGTCCGCGTTGGTTGTTGTTGCGAGGGAAGGTCGCCCGATCGGAGTCTATTTTCGGGAAGATTTATTCTCGGAAAGAACGGGCGAAGAAGCAGGTCGAGGAGTTGCAGGCTTATATAGCCAACGAGACGAAATCGGAATTCAAATATTTGTTCCAACCCGGAATTCTTACGGCTGTCGTTGCCGGATTATGTATTGCGATTTTGGGACAGTTTATGGGTGTAAATGCTGTTTTGTATTACGGGCCTACGATATTTGAAAATGCCGGACTGTCGGGAGGCGATTCCCTTTTCTATCAGGTTTTGATCGGTGTCGTGAATATGGGGACGACAATATTGGCATTACTCATCATCGATAAAATAGGGCGTAAGAAATTGGTGTACTATGGCGTCAGCGGAATGATTGTTTCGTTATTACTTATCGCTTTCTATTTCTCGTTCGGGGAATCGTTAGGCCTTTCGAGCATATTGATGCTGATTTTTTTCTTGTTGTATGTATTTTGTACGGCGGTTTCGATCAGTGCTGTTGTGTGGGTGTTGTTGTCCGAAATGTATCCGACGAAAGTGCGTGGTATAGCTATGTCCATTGCCGGATTTGCATTATGGGTAGGAACGTATTTGGTTAGCCAGCTTACTCCGTGGTTATTGGGTACGATAACTCCGGCCGGGACATTCTTGTTGTTTGCAGTCATGTGTGTGCCTTATATGCTGATTATGTGGCGCTATATACCCGAAACGGCGGGGAAATCTCTCGAAGAGATAGAAAAGTATTGGTTGTCGAGGAAATAGTTAAAATTTAGATATTATGGACTTTAAAGTGTTGGCAGAGCAATATAGATCGGAGCTTTTCGATTCTGTATTACCATTTTGGTTAAAGAACTCTCAAGATAAGGAGTATGGAGGTTATTTTTCCTGCCTCGATAGAGATGGTAGTGTTTACGATACAGATAAGTTCGTTTGGCTACAAGGGAGGGAAATATGGCTGTTTTCTATGCTTTATAATAAAGTAGAGAAGCGTCGCGAGTGGCTCGATTGTGCGATTCAAGGTGCAGAATTCTTGAAAAAGTATGGGCATGACGGGAATTACAATTGGTATTTTTCTCTCGATCGTCAGGGAAATCCTCTTGTAGAACCGTATAATATTTTCTCGTATACCTTTGCGGTCATGGCGTTCGGACAGCTGTATATCGCGACAGGTAACGAGGAGTATGCCGAAATAGCCAAGAAGACATTCGATATTATCTTGTCGAAAGCAGATAACCCCAAAGGTAAATGGAACAAGATTCATAAAGGGACTCGTGATTTGAAGAACTTCGCACTCCCGATGATTTTATGTAATCTGGCTCTTGAAATAGAACCCTTGCTCAGTACGGAGTGTCTGAACAGAACGTTTGAAGATTGTATTCATGAGGTTATGGAGGTTTTCCTCCGTCCAGAATTGGGAGGTTTGGTCGTGGAAAATGTTCTTGAAAACGGTGAGCTTTCCGATTGTTTCGAAGGTCGTCATATGAATCCCGGCCATTCGCTCGAAGCGATGTGGTTTATTATGGATTTAGGAAAAAGGCTGAATAGGCCGGAGCTTATTATGAAAGCGAAAGATACGGCGTTGAAGATGGTAAACTACGGCTGGGATAAAGAGTATGGAGGTTTGTTCTATTTTATGGATATGAAAGGATATCCTCCGCAGGAGCTCGAATGGGACCAAAAACTGTGGTGGGTCCATATCGAAACGCTCATCGCTATGTTGAAGGGATATCAAATGACCGGCGATAGGGGCTGTTGGGAATGGTTCGAAAAAATCCATGATTATACATGGTCTCATTTTAAGGACAAGGAATATCCCGAATGGTTCGGTTATTTGAATCGCCGGGGAGAAGTGTTGCTCCCGTTGAAAGGGGGAAAGTGGAAAGGTTGCTTCCATGTACCGAGGGGGCTTTATCAGTGTTGGCAGATATTAGAGAGTATGTAATAATTAACACATTTTTTATGAAAGCGTCTTATTCGAGTAAAAAAGGAGTTGCGAGAAATTTATTGTTTTTCTTGCTACTCTTCTTCATGCTGCCATCGATGGCGATAGCGCAATCGACGGTGAGAGGAATTGTTACCGATGATAACGGAGAACCGTTGCCGGGTGTAGCAGTTGTAAAGGACGGGACATCGCTTGCTGTTAGTACCGATATCGATGGCCGTTTTGCCATTAAAGCGAGCGAGGGTGATGTGCTGAAATTCTCGTATGTGGGAATGGAATCGAAGACTGTAAAGGTCGGTAAAGAAAATGAACTTAATGTAAAGTTATCTTCTTCTCTGACAGAGCTTGATGAAGTTGTCGTAGTGGGGTATGGTACACAGAAGAAAGTGAATTTGACCGGTGCGGTGCAAAGCGTATCGGGGCAGGACTTGATTCGAAAGAGTACCTCAAATTTATCGACAGCTTTGCAGGGAATTGTGCCGGGATTGTCGGCTGTACAATCGTCGGGTCAGCCGGGAGCCGATAACGCTTCTATCGAGATTAGAGGTATCGGTTCGCTCAATTCATCGACTTCTCCGTTGGTGCTAATCGATGGAGCAGAAGGCGATATGAATCGTATCGATATGAATACGGTAGAGTCTATTTCGATTTTGAAAGATGCGGCATCGGCTTCGATTTATGGTTCACGGGCGTCGAATGGTGTCATTTTGATTACGACCAAACGTGGAGCCGAGGGTAAAGTAAAAGTAAATTACAATGGTTATGCCGGGTTTTCGACACCGACCTACTTGCCCGAACCTGTAAGTGCAATCGAATATATGACTCAGATGGACAAGGCTTATGTCAATAATGGTCAGGATCCTGTGTATAAAGATATTATTGAGATATATAAAACTCAGGGAGCCGATAATTATAACTATTACGATACCGATTGGAAAGATTTGGTGTTGAAAGATTCGGGATTCCAGCAAAGTCATTCGGTGAGTGTGAGCGGTGGAACGAAGCTGTTGAATGTATTTGCCAATGCGGGGTATTATTATCAAAACGGTATAATTCCTAATAATAGTTTTTCGCGTGCTACATTACGTTTGAATACCGATATGCAGGTTCGGAAATGGTTGAAGGTCGGAGTCGATGCCCATATACGGCAAGCTACTGCTATACGTCCTTCTCAGGATTCTGCCGCAGGTATTATCGGGAGCATTCTTACCATGACTCCGATTACATCGGCATTGAACGACGATGGTACTTATGGTTACGGAAGAACCGGATATAATCCTTTGGCCATAGTGAACGACGGAGGTACTCGTAAAGATGTGGCTCCCGAAGTGACTTTCAGGGCTTTTGCCGAGTTTACTCCGTTGGAAGGCCTTTATTTGAAAGCCGACTATACTCGCCGTCAGGTGAATTCCGAGGGTGCTGTATTTATACGTCCTTACGATACTTATGAGGGAGGCCGTTTCATGATGACCTATCCTTCGACGAGCAATAATGGTACTCGACAAGAAGAACGTACGAAAACAGTGAATCAGCAGTTCATTGCTCAGGCTTCGTATGAGAAAACGATAGAACGTAATTATTTTAAGGTAATGGGCGTTTTCCAAGCAGAGAAACTTGATTATAATTATCTATTAGCCAGTCGTCAAAATTTCCAATACGATGGCTATGAAGATTTAATGCATGGCGATGCAACTACTGCCGGTAATTCCAGTAACCGATATGAGCTGGCGCAGTTGTCTTACGTTTATCGGGTAAATTATTCTTACGATAACCGGTATTTGATAGAATTAAACGGACGTTATGATGGAACTTCCCGTTTCCGCCCGGAGAGTAGGTGGGGATTCTTTCCTTCGGCTTCGGCCGGTTGGAGAATTTCGGAAGAGTCATTTTTCGAGCCTGCAAAGACTGTGGTGGACGATATGAAACTGAGGGTTTCGTATGGTACAATGGGTAACCAGTCTATCGGTAGCTATTATCCCTATGTGGCAGCCGTAAATAGTTTGTCGGGTACGGTCAATTATTGGTTCGATAAAAAACTGACGACCGGAATCGCTCAGGCTCAATTGGCTAACGAATTGATTACGTGGGAAAAGTCTAAACAGTTTGACGTGGGCTTGGACCTTACTTTATTCAAATCTCGTTTGTCTTTGACCGCCGATTATTATATTCGTAACATTAGCGGAATGCTTCAGCAATTCGATCTGCCTGATTTCGTAGGTATGAGCGCTCCGTGGCAGAATGCCGGTTCTATGCGCAATAACGGTTGGGAAGTTTCGATCGGTTGGCAAGACAAGATAGGCGATTTATCGTATTATGTGAAAGCGAATCTGTCTGATGTAAAGAATACGGTTACCAATCTTTACGGGAAAGAATATGATTCGTCGCCGACGATTACGCGAGAGGGAGAAGCACTTGGATCGTACTACGGTTATGTCGCCGACGGTTATTTCCAAAGTCAGGAAGAAATCGATATGGCCGATTGCGTGTATGGAGGGAACAAAGCGAATATCAAACCGGGTTATATACGTTATGTCGATGTAAATCACGATGGTGAGATTAACTCCAAAGACCGAGTTATCTTGGGTAATTCCACGCCTCGTTATGAGTATAGCTTTACGCTCGGCGGCCAATGGAAGGGAATCGATTTGTCTCTGTTTTTTCAGGGAGTCGGTAAACGTGATTTGTATTATTCCGGAGCTGGGGCAAGACCTTTGGTTCAAAACAGTACGATTTTCAAGAGCCAGCTCGATACGTGGAGCCCCGAAAACCCGGATGCGGAATATCCTCTTTTGTTAGTCGATGCAGGTTCTACAAATATGAACAATATTGTATCTTCATTTTGGATCAAGAGCGGAGCCTATTTGCGATTGAAAAATTTGACTGTGGGTTATACCTTGCCCAAGAAGTGGACGAACAGAGTGTCCATTGATAATTTGCGGCTCTATTTCACGGCTTCTAATTTGTTTACGATCAATAGTGGTTATAAAGGTTATGATCCCGAAACCGGTGTAACCAGCGGAGCTATGTATCCGGTGATGAAAACATTTAATTTCGGTATAAATCTTGATTTCTAAAAAATATGATTATGAAGACGATAAATAAGATAATAATCGCTCTGGCGGGGATTGCCTTCGTGGCATGTTCCGATTTTCTGGATACTCAATCTCCCTCTTACGACAGCGGTGGAATTTATGAGAGCGAAGCCGGATTGAAGGAAGGGGTCGTAGGTATTTACAATCTATTGTATATGGAGGGGACGTTTACGAACTCGTTGCATCGTCCTGCTGTCGTCACTATCGATAATTTTACGGGATTGAGTATGGAGAGAGCCCAAAATACGACCATTGGCGCAGGTTCGGGGTGTACTCCCGACAATAGTAGTATATTGGCGTATTGGTCTGGTTTGTATAAATTGGTTGCACGAGCTAATGCTGTAATTTATGGAGCCTCGGGAAATATTGAAAATATGAGCGATGAGGCTAAACGTTACTATGCCGAGGCGCGTGTATTGAGGGCTTATGCTTACTATAATTTGGTCGTTGCTTTCGGTGATGTTCCGTTTTTTACGAAACCGGCTACCACTGAGGATTATAATGCATCTCGCACTTCGAGACAAACAGTTATGGATTTTGTTATCGAAGAACTTGGGTTGATTGCCGAAGAAATGCCCTGGACGGCAACAGAACGCGGCCGCGTGGATAGAGCTGTAGCTTATGGATTGCAAGCTAGAGCAGCTCTGTTTGCCGGCAGCCTTAATTTCGGTGGTAAAGCGATGGATTATTTTCGTACAGCTGCTAATGCCGCTAATCGAGTGATCGGACAACGTGATTTGGCTAAGAACTTTGCCGATTTGTTTACCAAAGAAGGACAGACAAAATCCGATGTGCGTAATGAAATGTTATGGGAGTTGATGTATTCCGACCAAATGGTAAATAATACGAATAAATATCATTGGGTTGCATTGGGCAATGGTCCTCGTATGTTCGCTCAGACCGGACAACATCCGGGTAGTCTATTGGCCGATACGTATGAGTGCATCGACGGGCTCCGTATCGACGAGTCTCCATTGTATGACCCGAAAGCTCCGAATAAGAACCGAGACCCTCGTTTCGGTGCTACTTTGAAAATGCATGGCGATACGATCGACTATTATACGGCTTCGGGCACGAATAAATTTATAGTGGAAGCTTTTGCCAATCAGACTCAAATGTACAACGCGGCTTTAAAAAGATGGATGAAAACGAATAATCCCGATGTAAATGGAACGGCAGCATGGACGAGTTTTGTGTCCAATGGTTGCGGTTATTTATGGTACAAATATGTAGGTGGACTTACCGAAGATTATTCGACGGTTACTTGTAATATTGCTATTATGCGATATGCCGAAATTCTGCTCACTTATGCCGAAGCAAAAATAGAATTGGGAGAACTCGACGATACGGTTTACGATGCGATTAATAAAGTGCGCCTTCGTGCCGGCATGCCAGAGGTTTCGTCCGATCGTAAAGGTAATATAGATAAAATGCGTCAGTTGGTACGTCGGGAAAGAAAGGTAGAATTGGCGATGGAAGGATTACATTTTGCTGATATGAGGCGTTGGCAAATTGGCGATTTGGAAAACGCTAAACCAAGTTATGGAGCGCCTTTGTCGACTGTGACGTATGCAGGTATGGAGGCATCGTATATTCCCAATTTCAAAACTTGCGACCGTCACGATTTGAACGATATCGCTTCGTATGATGCCTATTCGGATAAATTACACGTGAGGGATCAAAGTCGTTATTGGGACGATAAATTCTATTTGTGGCCGATCCCGCAATCAGAGAGAAATAAAGACCCGAATTTAACACAAAATCCAGGTTATAATGAATGATAAATGGTTCTTAGGAGCGAGAAGGGTATTTTTTGCCCTTTTCGCTTGTTGGGTAACTTTGCCGGCTTTTGCAACGCATAGAGCTTTGGTAGAGGAGACTGCTGATGCAGTGAAAGTTGGTAATGGCAGCGTGGAGTTGATAGTCCCGAAAGGAAAGGCTTTCAATATTCAATCGATGAAATTGAACGATGGAGAGGAAATGGTCGTTCCGTCGACGAATGCCATACCGTGGGTACTCACTTATAAAGGTATTCAAGGAGAAAATCCCATGTTGTTTCCCGAACATGGAGTCTATAAAGGTTATGAGGTGATACAAAACGATACCTCTGCTTCTGTCGTGTTCGTATGGGATATGCGTTTATCGTATGAGAAACGTATGTATCCTATTCGTATGAAAGTGACGGCTACCGATCATTCCGAACTGTTGTATTGGGATTTGACCGCCGATCTTCCTAAGGGTTGGGTTATTTCCAAAGCTCAATTCCCGCGTATAGCAGTAGTTCGCCCAAAAGACGGGAAGATGATTACTTCTGCCGGCTGGGGGAATGAATTTGATATGGCGACAGGAGGCGCCTATAAAGTAACTTATCCATCATGTACCGGCTCCATGCAACTGTTGTTGATGCATAACGGGGAGGGTTCTTTTTATTATGCGACCGAAGATCGTAATGCTTGCGGAAAGGAATTGCGGGCCGTGTGTGGAAGCAAGAGTGTTACTTTTGTGACGGAGGTGGTAACTTCCGAGGGGTGGACCGATGCCACGACCGGGCGTTTTGATTTGCCGTGGACTACTGTTGTCGGCTATAATCCAGATGGCTGGCAAGCTGCTGCACTGCAATGGTACAGGCCGTTTACATTTACATGTGAGTGGGGAAATAAATCATTGCAGTCTCGCAATATACCGCAGTGGTTGTTGGATAAAGATTTGTGGATACGTTCGAAAGGTGTTACCGATACCGTTATGGCGGCTATCAATAAGACGATCGATTTTTTCGGTGAAGGTATCGGTGTACATACCTACTATTGGCATAACTATCCTTATGATACACATTATCCCGATTATTTCCCGGCTAAACCGGAGTTTGAAGGAATGATTTCTACCATTCAAAAGCGGAAATGTCATGCCGTCCCTTATATAAACGGTCGATTGTGGGATCCCGCAGCCGATAGTTATACAGCTTTGAATGGAGCTTCTGCATCTTGCCGTAAGGCCGACGGTACGCTTTATACCGAAATTTATCCTACGTCGAAAGTTTTGAATACGGTCACTTGTCCGGCTTCAAGTCTGTGGCACAAGATTATTATCGGATTGGTCGATAAAATTCAAAACGAATTGCATACGAACGGGGTGTATATCGATCAGATTGCGGCTGCGGCTCCTCAGCCTTGTTTTGCGAAGAATCACGGACATGCCGCAGGAGGCGGAGATTTTTGGTATAAATCGTATAAAGCTTTAATCGATTCGATTCGGGGCAATCATTTGAGAAAGGATAATATTGTGTTCTCCGAAGAAAATTCGGAATGCTATATTCCTTTGTTCGATATGTTGTTGACAGTGAATACTCCCCATGCCAATTGTCGTATCGTGCCGTTGTTTCCTACGGTCTATTCCGATCGGGTAATAACTTGCGCCTACACTTATACTCCTACTGCCGACGTGACAAAAGGCGAGTTCCGTTATCAGAACATGCAATGTTTCCTGTACGGTTCTCAACTCGGTTGGGTAGACCCGACTCTATTGATGCGTGACGAGGCGAAGACAGAGGCTACCTTCCTGCGCACTTTGATGGAATTACGAAAGAAACAGCACGATATCTTTATCGAGGGACGATATATCAGAGAGTTTGTTCCCGGTGGTGACAATCCGCAGATCGATGTTCCCACTTTCGGAAAGAACCATGTGGTGATGGGTTCTGAGTGGCAGTCGAAGGACGGGCAACGTGTCTGGTATGTCGTAAATATGGATACACAGGCTCATGAAGTTATTTTACCATCTGGAAAATCCTTGAAAATGAAACCTTTATCAGGGAAAAGAATAAATCTCTGATAAAAAATACTATATAACCAAATTTTTTACACAAAAAATTTGGTTATATAAATATTAGTCTATATATTTGAACTATTAATAAATTTATTTATTAAATAAGTGATATATATCAAATAAATTAAATAAATGAAAAACATATTATTAACTTAAATTGATCTAGAAATGAAGAAACAATTACTTTTAAGTGCAGTTGCATTATTCTCTGTTGTGGGAGTCTCTGCACAATTAGCAACAATTACACAAGAATGGAAAACGCCAGTGGGTGATGCTACAAACATGCGTCAAGGAACGTATGCGAACGGTAAGTTTTATATTCAGAATAAAAATGATGGTACTGTCGATGTATGGACTAAAGACGGAAAAGAATCTACATTAACTTCCACGCAAGGTAGTATGGGTATTTGTGTCGATGATGCCGGTAATATCATCGTGCAGAATGAGACCGGAACTTTCGGGACTCAGACGGGAGATTCTCGGCCTATCCGTATTTATCCTGCGGCAGGAGGAGAGGCTGTCGATATAACCTTGATATTGCCTTCTATGGGTGTAACCTGCGGACGTAGCGATTTTTTCGGAAAAGCTTCGGGTAACGTATTGAGCGAAGAAGGAGGTACATTCTATTTGTTGTGTGCAAATAGTCCGTATGTTTATATTCTGCCGATCAAGAATGGTGCACAAGATGTGGACAATATGAATGCAGTCGATGTGTCGGTCGCTTTTGAGAATAGCAATGACGGAACGTTAAAGGGTACAGCCTCTACTCAGACGATTGCTTATGAATATGATGGTGATATCATTATTCATGAACGTAAGTGTGGTGTGAAAAGAATGCATATCGAAGAAGACGGAAATGCTACCAAAGTGAAAGATTATACGATTGTTCCTTTGAAAGAAGAAACGGAAAGTATGACATGTTTTCCTACCGATATGGTAGGAAGTTGTTTCTTTACGATAGGAGACGAAGACTATTTGGTGTACAGTCAGCGTTACCCTAATACGGAGGTTGCTTATGAGTCGGGCTTTGCTGTTTTGCGGTTGAGCGACGAAGAGAAAGTGGCCGAAATGAAAAGTCAAGGTTTGAGTATTATAGCTAATCCCGCGTTCGGACAGTGGTTTGCCGCAGTGCCTGTTTCCGATACACAAGCCGAGATTTATCATTATTTCCCGGGAGCAGGAGCCAATAATGCGTTTATTTCGAAATATATATTCGATTTAGCTTCTTCGTCAGTAGAAGGTGTAGAGACTACCACGGCTAAGGTAGTTGCCAACCACGGAGAGATCAATGTAATCGGTAATGCCAATAGCGTGGAAGTTTACAACGTGGGTGGTATATTGATTAGCAAAGATGAAATGAATGTCAAATGTAATGCGGGTATCTATCTTGTAAAGGTAGATGGAAAAGTCTCCAAAGTGATTGTTCGTTAATTTAACAATCGATAAGTCAAAAAGGAGACGCTTCATGAAGTGTCTCCTTTTTAATTCCGTTTCATAAACCAATAAATAAAAAACGATGAAAAGGCTGATTTCCTGTGTCCTTGCACTATTATACGTCATGGCTGGTTTTGCATCCGGCACGTGGATATTACATGGAAAAGAGTATCGAGTAGATACATTGTATCATGCCTATATAGGTCCGGGCACGACTCAGACTTCTATAAAATTGGCTGGTCCTGTCAATCTGCGTGTATTTTATACAACGACCGATTTGAAAAATGAAAATGTCGATGTGCGGGCTATCAAACATAAGGACACGCTCACGGGGCTTGGTACAGTATCGAATGCAGCGGAATCGCACAGTACGAGCAACCGTTCTTATTTTGCCGGTATCAACGCCGACTTTTTTTCGAGTTCTATGCCGTGCGGAATCACCGTAGTCGACGGTGAAGTGTATTGTAGTGACCAAGCCAGTGGTTGGTCTTTGTTCGGAATAGATGCCAACAAAATTCCTTACTCGGGAGGAGGCGATTTTTATGTAAAACTTACAGCTCCCGATTATAGTACGGCGGAGCTTAGTGCTATGAATTTGGAACGAGGAACGAATGGTTTGGTTTTGTATTCTTCGAGAAAAGGAGCGAATACAGGAACCGATGGTAATGGTTCGGAGGTCGTTTTGATTCCCGATGGTGAAGGAAATTTTTTGACACCGGGTGCAACTGTGAGAATGAGAGTTCAGGGGAACCCGAACCATGCGGGTTCTATGCCTATTCTCGATAATGGTTATATTCTTTCGGGTAGTGGTACGAAAGAATCTTTTGTAAGTAATTTAAGTGAGGGCGATGTGGTCGAAGTTCGTTGTGCGATTCGTTTTAATGGATTTACCGGAGGTAAAATACAACAGGCATTAGGTGGTTGCCCTATGCTTGTTTCGGGAGGTAAGGTTCTCGATACGGAAAATGCACTCGATCATTTGACTTCGGCTCAACCTCGTACTGCCGTAGGGTATAATGCTGAAAAGAATAAGCTGGTGATGCTCGTAGCCGATGGCCGAAGCTCTATATCGGTAGGACCTATTTCAAAAGTTTTAGCCGATATTATGATTTATGCGGGCTGTTCCGAGGCTATGAATTTCGATGGGGGTGGTTCGTCGACATTCTATGTAAAAGGCGAGGGAGTCATTAACCAACCTAGTGACGGTTCGGAACGTTCGGTGACCGATGGATTATATTTGTCTACCGATGCACCTCAGAATGATGTGACGATAACGACTATCCGCTTTATGGATTACGCCAAGACTTTGAATCAGGGAGATGCATATACTCCGGTTATTTATGGTTATAATCAGTATGGAGTATTGGTCGATAGAAATGTAGAAGGTGTTACTTTGTCGTGTGGTTCGAGTTTGGGTACAATAACGAATGATGGAACGACATTGAATGCTTCGGGTAGCGGTACTCACATGTTGACTGCTGGTTATGGAAATTTGACTACTACATTGTCTGTGACGGTGATTGGAGAAAGCGGAATTTCTTCGGTCGATAACTCGCAAGCATTGATGATTTATCCCAATCCGGTAGAGCAGGGTACGGCGGTTTCGGTAGATTTGCAGGAGGTTTCCGACGCTTTGTTGTCTGTGTGTCGGAGTGATGGCGTATTGGTAAGTCGTATTGCGGTAAATGCAGGAGAAAAAAGTGTGAGCTTTGATACTTCTGAATGGGATAGAGGTATGTATATCTTGAATGTTATCCAAGATAAAAATGTGAAGTCTCTGAAATTGATAGTAAAATAACGAATAGTTTTTGTGTATGAAGTGTGCAGATAGAGTTTGGATTGTTTTAGGCTTTTTGTTTTGCTCCTTAGGAAGTGCGGGAGGAAGTTTGCGTTTGGCAGAGGATAATATAGATGAGATTGTCAGACAAATGTCGCCTCGTGAAAAAGCAATGTTATTGGTCGGATGCGAGTCGTTGGTTTCAAAAGATTCATTAACAGTTTATGTGCCGGGTGCGGCTGGGTATACAAAGGCCTTTCCGCAATACGGCATACCTTCGACTGTCATGGCCGACGGTCCGGTGGGAGTACGTATTTTTCCTATTAAGGTCGATGGAAAACGTCATTATTGTACTTGTTTCCCGTCTTCGACTTTGCTGGCTTCTACATGGGATACTCAGCTTGTGGAGACACAAGCCGGAGCAATGGGCGAAGAGGCTGCTGTTTATGATGTCGATGTCATATTGACACCCGGAATCAATATTATGAGAAATCCGTTGTGCGGGCGTAATTTCGAGTATTTTTCAGAAGATCCCGTTTTATCTGGGCTAATGGGAGCCGCTATGGTGAATGGAGTACAGAGTCGGGGTTTCGGTACAAGTTTGAAGCTTTTTGTCGCCAACAATCATCAGG
>ENA-ORKV01000795-ORKV01000795.1-human-gut-metagenome-genome-assembly--contig:-NODE-795-length-31680-cov-4.719077_pt1 | contig 31680 bp, 36 predicted proteins | sample MGYA00243058_ERZ508805 | MGnify/ENA primary metagenome ERZ508805 (study PRJEB26277, sample SAMN04329770) | human gut metagenome | biome: human-associated habitat | host: Homo sapiens | place: USA... | reverse complement strand
ATTTACTAATATCTTTTTATCAGATAAATCTTTTGCTTTTTTTTCGCTATTCATACATCATACCTACATAATCCATTACAACATCTTTTATACCTAATTTTTCTGCATACAAAGATAGTTTAACAAGATCTTTATCCTTTCTTTTTATATATTCTTTAACACTATGTTTAATAAGTTCTAAATCCATTCTGCTTTTAGATCTAATAATATCACATATACATCTTTCAACATCATATACTTTCACTTTATTTCCCATAGGTGTTTCTATTTCAGTTATACCAAGTCCATAAACATCATTACCAACATAAAATACATTATGCTTTCTTAAATGAATACTATTATAACTTCTTTTTACTGTTATATCATACACATCAGTTGGAGCTTTTATAGATAAACCATGAAAATATAAAGCTGTCATATGAGAATAGATTACATTAGGCATACTTAAACCGAAAACATAATAATTATCTTCTATTTTATTAGTATCAATATAAATACCAGATGCTACTTTTTCTATAATTCCTTTTTCCTGCATAATAGAAAGATACATTCTATGTATATCAAACATATCAAGTTCTTTTGAAGTAATATATCCATTATTTTTTTTCATAAGTTCTTCAATAATTTCAATATTACTTTTATCTTGAAACTCTTTTATAGTTAACTTCTCCATATCATACCTCTTTTTGACTTTTCTACTGAAATTATACCATAATCAGTAATTTTGTCAAGTTAATAGAATTGTTTTTAACATTTATATCAGTTTTGATGATTATATATTTAGCAATTCATGTTATAATAGAAGACATTTAGAAGGTGATATCGTGTTTAAAGATATAGAGAAAAATTATAAAAAGAATTTAAGAGAAACTAAATTTAATAAATTCTACTGGATTACATCATTTTTATTAATTTTAGGTTCTTCATTATTACAAATTTCCGATAATATTAAGCCGTATTTTATTTATACCTTACTTTTTATTTTCGTTATAGGATATTTTATAATAAATTATATTAAAACTATGAAAAATGTTAATATAAAAAAGAAAATTAATATTATAGAAAAATTAAAAATTTATAGTAGCGAAGTCGAAAAACAAAATTTTAACAATATCATACTATTATTGAAACAATATAACTTCAAAACTAAAAATGATTTGAAATTAGCTATTGATTATTATAATAGTGAAAAACCAATTAAAGTAGAATCAGATTATCTAGGATGGATTGTTTCTATTTCATTAACATTATCATCCTTTATTGAAATTGCATATAACACTGAAACACTGGCAATAGATACAACCAAAATATCAGTTATACTTGGTTCTACGTTAGGAATTATAATTGGATTTTTAATACCTATAATCATCTTTAAAATAATAATTAATAAATCATTCACTTCAAAGAAAACCATTCGTTCAAACTTGAGTGATGATTTATCATATATATATTTAAATTTTGATAAGTATAAAAATCAGCTATCAAAAAAGCAATAAGTATAACTATATAATATTCAACTTCTACCCATCTTGGGTAGAAGTTTTAACTTGTGCCCAAGTTGAACATAAGTTATAATTTGACTTACAAAAAATTATATTACATGTTAATTTGTCATTTTTTTAACCCTGTAGCAATATGCGACGAAGTTATAACTTCCGACCAACACGGTCGTATGTTAACCTTGTCCCAATTTGGGACAAAGTTATTTATCTTTAGACTTCGGACCAATTTGGACCGAAGTAATAATTGTGATATATACGAGTTTTAATTTTATGTACTATTCTGTGCATAATGCACAGAATTTTTTAAATCATGAATCTATAGAAAATTTCAATATTTTTATCTTTATCAATTTCAATTTTATCAATTAATGTTTGTAAAAGTTCTCTAGTAGGTTTCTTTATATCAATTAATTCTCTTATTCTTTTCTCATATTCTTCTAATTCTTTTGTTTTAATACCTTCATTTTTAGTGTTTTTATATTTTTCTAAATCTAATTGTGTCTTATTTAATAGACTTTCTGCTTCCTGTGATAATCTTTTATAAGTAACATCTGAAATATTACCTCTAAACTTATCTTCATATAACATATCTATTTTTGAGATATATTCTTTTATCTTATTTTCTAAATATCTTATCTTTTCTTTATTATCATCCTTACTACTATTTTTATCTGCTATTTCTTTTGATAATAACTTAGAATCAATCTGCTTAATATAGTTTTTACAAGTCGTTCTAACTACTTCAAGCAATGCTTCTTCTAATTTATCATAAGGCATAAAATGTGGTTCACACAGTCTTCTTCTTGGATCTCTTGCATATTTATTACAATTAATAGTCCAATAATTATGATTTTTTCGGTAAGTAATTGTTAATGCATTTCCACATTCTTTACAAAATAGTAAATTTTCAAATAATCTTTTTTCTCTATTACTAACACTTACATTAGTCCTTTTGACATTACCTTGGATTCTTTCAAATGTTAGTTTATCAACTAATGGTTCATGTGTTCCAGGAACTATGTCCCAATTGCTTTTTGGAAGAGCTTTTTTCTTTTTTGATTTATAATTTACTTTGGTTTGTGTACTTTGAACCATATCACCTGTATACATTCTATTCTTTAATATCTTTTTAACTGATGATGTAGTCCATTGTTCATTATATCTCATTTTAGAATTAGGATTTTTTCGTTTTAAACTACTAGGTGTTTTAATTTTATTATCGTTTAAATATGAAGCTATATCAGATAATACTACTCCATTGGCGGCCATTTCAAATATTTTTTTTACTACTTGAGCATATTCAGGGTCAGGTATTAAATGACCTTTTTCATTTGGGTCTTTCATATATCCATAGCTTGGATTACTTCCAATAAACTTTCCTTTCTTTCTTTTATCATTTAAAACACTTCTAATTTTAATAGAATTTTGTCTACTATAATAATCATTACAAGCAATTATAAATGTTGATGAATCATTACTTGCTTGATTAATTGCACTATCGTAGTTTTCCTGTAATGATATAAATCTTATATTGTTTTCTGGAAAAAAGTTTTCTATATAATATCCTGTCATAACATGATCTCTACCTAATCTTGATAAATCTTTTACTATAACTAAATTTGCCATTTTATTTTTGATATCTTCAATCATTTTAGTAAAACCAGGTCTTTCAAAATTAGTACCAGAATACCCATCATCGACATATTCTCCAACAAATATAAATCCTTTTTCTTTTACAAAATTCATTAATAAATTTCTTTGATTAGTAATACTTTCACTTTCTGATTCATAAGATTTTCCTTCATCTGCTTCAGATAATCTTATATATATGACAGCTCTATAAATATTATTTGGCATTTGTATCAATCCGTTATACATTTACTACTCCTTTCTTTTTTGTATAACATTCAAAGCCATTTAAAGTATAATACTTTATATTCAAACTCGCGAATGTGCTAATTTTTAATTAGTACACTTTTTATATATTTATTTAACAAATCCACCAAATTAAGAGCATTATCATCTTTTTTAAAAGTTTCCGTAATTTTAAACATAAGCCACCTCATAAAATTTTATGAGTGTCTGTTTCATTTTATTTCTATTCCTACTCGTATATATCGCTTAATAATTTTTTTAATTCTTCTTGTTCTTCAATAGTTGCTTCGTTTTTAGGTATTAATTTACCATACAAGTATTCATTACCTTCTTTATCTTTATAATAAATACTATCTTCTTTTTTATTTAATTTATTATTATATTTTTTAAAGTTTTGTTTATAGCCTGCATTAAAATTATCTTTAATACTTTTTAATTTTAAATTTAAGACCTCTGATAATTTAATTATACGCTTAGAATTATTTGTACCTTTATTATCATATTCAGTCTTAATATAACCAAAGGTGGCTAAATTACTTATACTTTTTGATATAGTTACTTGTGTTACATTATAAATATCACAAAAATATCTATTAGTAGCCCAACAATAACCATTTTTCTTACAAAGACTTATTATATGAATTAATAATAATCTTTCTAAAAATGTTAATCTATTATCTCTTAATACGGATTTTAAAATAAATACATTTATGAATTCTTCTTTATCCATAATAATCAATATATAAGATATATCTTGAGATAATAAAAGTGCACTTTTAAATATTATTTTCCCTAGGTGCTTTCATCTTATAACAAATTAAAATAAAAAGAAATTGTACAAAACATGCAAAGGGAGTACATTTCTATACTCCCATTTTAGTCAGTCTTATATTTTAATAGTTTACACATAAATATGTCATCTAATATCACTATTTTTATTTTAGTAATATTTGCTATATAACGTAATTCTTGTTTTAATTGGTCATGAAATTTTGCAGGACATATTGCTCCTATAACATCAACTCTTTTATCCCTACTCATTGTAATAATTTGTTGTATCATTTCCCTACTTTCTTTACTTGATAAATTTAATATGCCCGTACTAGTTCGACTTTTAGCTATTCCTACAAAATTATATTTTTCACCATTTTCATATGTAATTTCAAAATTAACATCGCCAAATTCCTGTCCTTGATGCGGTGTCGGTCTATAGTCACCAAAGCCAATGAATAATTTCATTATACATAAATCATTAGTAGTCATACAATTAGCGCAAGACGAATTATTACATTTTTTACACTTTTCTTTTATTAACTTATATTTGCATAAATATTCATCAAAATTAGAAATATCTGTTTGACATATATCTTTAAAATCTATTATTTTTGAATAGTCTAGCATCTGACCAGACGTATACCTATGTATATTTAGATAGTTACCATCAATTGTGAAAGCACCATCTAACTTAATTCCAAAATTTACAAATAATAAATTATTTATTTCATCAATAAATTCATTAGTAGGAATTAGTTTTATAATCTTTTCAATGCTTGATAAATTTATTACGTGACCTTCATCACATAATAACGTTGAAACCTTTTCACCACATTCTAAACAAAAAATATCATCTTTAACTAATTTAAAATTAGATTTATTACAATTATTACAATAAATTTGAGTCTCTTCATTGCAAATATCACAAGTACCAAAAAATGAAATATAAAATTTATTTTTCAACAACTGATTTATTTTACCAAGATTATCTTTGATTAAAAAAGAAGTTTCTCCAGTACTCAAGTGTAAAAAAACATTATAACAAATATTTTCTATTATATTTTTAGTTTGTTTTGAATATTTTGTATTAGCCATTATATTTCTTGATTTAAAAATATCAGACTCTTTACAATTTTGAATATCATTAAGATAACATGTAATTTTATTTATACTATCTATACTCCAATTTCTAAACTGTGTAGCATTGACGTTTCTTGTTAAATAAACTTTCCCCGCAGCACAATTTATTCCGAGAGTACTATTTGTTTCATCATCTAATTGTTCATCCAAAAAAGTATTAGACATATCATAGCTACCAACATCATCTGTATATATTTTCTTTTTATATAGTTCATCATCTGATATAGTAATTTTAGCAACTTCATCTTCTTTTGCATCTGGTTTTATAAATGTACCTTTTTTAATTTTTCCATTAAAAACTTCCGCTATAAGTTTTTTTGTAATCTTTATATTATACAAAGAAACGTTTAATATTTTTGAAAAACACATTAATAATTTATTTTGAATATCATTTGGACAATTTTTAATTGCTATAAAATTATTATCTAAATTTATCCAAACAAAACAATCTTTAAGTTCATAAATATAATTAGGTTCATCTTCTTCAGAAATGTATGTATATTTGCTCAAATAGACAAAAGAAACTTCATAAGTATTATCTTTTATTTTTTGCATATTTTTTAATTTTAAATTTTTAAACTTTGCATCTTCTAAATATGGAATTTTATCTAACATACTATTTATTTCTAGCGTCACACTTTCAACATTAAGTATATCTATATTTGATTTTGAAAAATTAAATATTGTAAAGCCCGGCTTAAGACCATATCTAAATTGTTCATATGAATTTTCTATATCTTGTGACGTTATTTTAGATGATTTTTCTATGATTTTTATTAACTGATATCTTTTCAATTTCTTTAATGATTCAAAACAATCTTTTGAATCTATTTTCAAATCATTTTTTAATATCTTGGTTAATTCATGCTTAGATATTTTATTGATAATTAAACTTCTAATTCCTTCTAATCTTATTAATTCTAATTTTGTTTTATCTATTTTTAACATACTACATCCCTCACATCAAAAAAGCGCAATACAAAACCATATAAGCCTGTACTAGCGCTCCTTTTTTACTCGTAAATATTATATCATTTTTTCACATTATTTTAAATATTTTATAAAAGTATTCTTAAATAATTCAACATTATTACTCATCCATTCAAATGCTTTATCCCAAGATTCAGAATTAGGATCAACATCTAAATTAGATACTAATTTAATTCTTGATGCTTTCTTACCTTCTAATGGCATCCATTGTAAGTTTGAAGATATCTTCTCGTTAATTTCTTCTTTATATTGTTCTAATGAATAATATAAATCTTTATCATCATTTATATAAAGCTCACATGCTATTTCATGTTTTTTTGTATTATATGTTAAATCTAAATGACAATCACTTCTACCTATAAATATATTATACCAATGTTGTGGTAATGGTTTAATAAGTGAATAATTAACTTTTTTATCTTCACAATAATTTTTAAAATCTTCCCAAAAGTTTAATTGAATAGTTGAAGCATTACTCATATTTTTAGAAACATTTTTTCTAATTGCTTTAGCCCAATTATTTGGTTTGCTTATAATTTGGAATTTAGGAGCAATCAAAGAATCACCGATTTTCCACAATTCAATTTGTACTAAGAATGTATTAATGTGTTCGTCAGAATGTTCATTTAACCAATCAACAGCTTGTTTATGCTCATCTCTAACATCTTTAACAATCCATATTTGTATATCTGCATCAAATCCAGCTGAATAAACTATCACTTTTCCTAGGTGATCATGATTAGTCATTTCTAATTGATTTTCAATTATTATAGTTTTATCAGTTTCTTCTTCATGCGCTTTAATATCAACATTATACCTTCCAGTTGATGCCTCTGTTTCATCTACAGCAATATTAAATCCAAGTTCTTCACTTAATAACTTAATATTACTTTCTTTTGCTAACCATTTTGTAAAATCAGTTGCTTAGTTTTTCCAAACTTCTCTTAAATTTGTTATTTTTTCTAATTTTCTTAAGTTATAATTCATTACCTAAATCTCCTTTATACAACACTAAGTGTTATATATATCGTAATCAGATTTCATTTCCGAAATTTCTTTTAAAGATTTCCATTGATTACTTACAACTTCAGAAACTTTATCTTTTATCAAATTATATTTTTCCTCATTTTGATATATAGGAATTTCAATTTCTTTCCATCTATCTGCAATATTTGGTAAAGTAGTGTCAATAAAAATTTTGTTATTTGATTGTTCAAATGACAATTTATGAGACAAAGCGTACATTAGATATTCTGGAGTTAAATTATATTTATTATTTATATCAATAACTCTTAACACTAAAATTTCTCTAGTCAAAATAACTTTCAAATCATATGGAGAAACCATTGCTACACTCCCAATTCTATAACTTCCTCTTCTAACATATAAAAGATCTTTTTCTTTCAATTGTTTAGATTCTTTAAATAATCTTTTGTATTCAGTTTCGGGAATCAAAGCAGTTGGATCTTTATAAATTTGCCAATTGACAATATCCTTTACTCTTATATACGGTATATCACCAGTTCCTTTGAATTCAGATGATGGTGAACCATTTCCATCAAAATATTCTATTATTCCTTCATCAATTAATTGCTGTAAAGAAATCAATTTAATATTTTCCTTCTTTGCTTTGTCAGCTATTTCTTCTTTTTTTGAATTCCAATAATATCTTGGAACTAAAATTCCAGATTTTTTTATTAGTTCTGCATCAGCTGTAAATGTATATTTTGAATCATATTGAGCACCAGAATTTTTAAATTTAATTTCTCTTATAATTTCTTTTGTATCATCAAGTATTTCGTTTGTATATACATTTCTTTCTTTATCATATTTATATAATGGCTTACCATTATGATCATGTCCAACATATTCCGCAACGGCCATATTAATCTTTGACTGCTGAGGAGTATTCTTTTGTATAACAATTGCAATACATTTAGCATTGTTATGTGGTCTAAAAGTATTATGCGGTAAATCTATTATCCATTGAATATTATGTTGAAATATAAAATCTCTAACATTTTTTTGGTTTGGTGCATGAAAATAAGTTTCTGGCAAAATTATACCAACACGTCCACCATCCTTTAGTAACTGTAATTTTCTCTCTAAAAATAAAGTTGAAACATTTCCTTCATCTAATAATTTTTCTTTTCCTTTAGAATCTATTTTTTTTGCTAAATCATACTGTGATAATTTTTGTTTTCCTGTTACTTTTATATCTTTACCAAAAGGTGGATTACTAAAGGAAACAGAAAATGTACCTAATTTAATATTTTGTTGTGTAAATTCCTTCCAATTCATTGGATTTTCTAAACTATCTTCACAAAAAATACCACCTTTTCCGTCACCTAAAATAGCCATGTAAGATTTGCCTAATTTTGTTAAAAAACTATCTTTCTCTATACCTCTAATATTTTTTATACCGACAGTCTTCTTTTCTTCAGCTATAGCACTTTCAGACCACCCATAAGTAGAACCTAATTCATCTATATCTAACCATAGTTGCTTTAAAGCTTCAACCAAGAAACTTCCACTTCCACAACTTGGATCAATTATCATATCCTCTAATGTAGGATTTACAGCTGCAACCAAAGTTTTTACCACATTTTTTGGAGTAAAAAATTGTCCTTGTTCTCCTTTTAATGAGCCACCAATAAAAACTTCAAAAGCATCTGCAATAATATCACGATCTGTATCAATCAAACAATAATTTTGTATTTTTCCAATAATATATCTTAATGTATGACCATCAAAATCTATAGAATCACTTTCACTCAATACATCTTTATATTTAGTCTTAACTCTAGTAAATAAATTATCTATTCTATCTTTTATCTCTTGATCACTGTCACAATCGGAAGCTCTAAATGTTACCATATCTTCCATTTTTGTAAATCTTTCATCATAAATTTTACACAAAATCAAATGAATCATTTCTTTTGCAATTGCTTCATCCCTATTTACACCAACACTATTGCCGGCAATATAACCTCTCAATTCAGAAAAAATATCTTTTAAATTATGGGTGCTTCTAAGATCTATTCTTTTATATAAACCAATTTCCTCTAATTTCTGATTATATTTAGGTATTGCTGGTATTTCTCTAAAGTGTATATTACCTGATTCTTCAATTTTTTCTATATATAGACTTTCTACTCCATTGTACCATATTCCTATTTTAGCTTCACAGAATTTTAAATAATCTTCTAGTTGGTCTTCGCCATCTTTTCTAGTCGATTTTTTATTTTCTACAACAATTTTTAATTTTTTGTTTCCTTTACTATCATATTCAAAAACAGCTATATCAATAGGATATCCCCTTTTGTCAGATGGTGAAGATTTTACTCTATATTGTGGATGTGTTTGAATCATATTTTTTGGATATCCATAATCTTCAACTAATATTTTTGAAAAAGGTTGTACTGCATTAATTTCTTCCGGAGTAGCATTTACTTCTAATCCAGAAACATAATCTATTATTTTTTCCATGTTTCTTTCCTCCTTAACTATAATATATTATAACACATAATTTTATATTTTTTGTGATATTCTCACAATTTTAAGCTTTTCTTTATTAAGGGGTTGGGACTTTTCACATATACGAATTTTGTACGGGAGTATAAATTCAGTGCTGGCTAAACAACAAAGATACTCCTACAACCTAAAAACACTACCATTTCTGATAGTGTTAATTTCTTTAATAATATCTTTTTAATCTTAATGGATTTGTATTTTTTACTACTATATTGTATTTAATTTTTAATATTTCTTTTACCTTAGGTATAAGTTTATTCATATCACATCTACAATTAAATACATCTATTGCAGAATTAATATGATACCTTAGAGGGCACTCTGATAAACAATGTCTACTATATCCATTTGCTAAATAAAATGCTACTAGATCTGGAATAACATAATTATTTAAATAATCATTAACATTATTATAGAAAGGTAAATATATTTCTTCAAATTCTTTATCAGTTATATCACACATAGATATACTCCTTTAAAATAATTTCTTCTACTATATTTTTTATATTATTCATCTTACCTATCCATAAAAATTGATCACTTTGTTTTAAATTTTCATCAATATTTTCTTTTTCAGCAAGTAAAAAAATTAAATTATTTATTCTATCATTAACAGTAATATCAATATCATGCAAATATCCATTTAACTTATCTTTCATAAGCAGTTCAGTATATAATCCTCTTTTATTCTTCTTTAAATACTCTAATTTAAGTAATCCATACTTTCCTATATTAAATCTTTCTTTATCTTCTAATTTCAAATCTGGCAATAAATAATCACCTTTCTTAGTGTAACTAATATTCATAACAGTTCTCCATTTCTTTCTATATTTATTTAGCTTTAATTGTTATACATATTTTGTTACACAATGACTATCGCCACCTCCGGAATTTATGTGATTAGCAAGTATTATCACATTAGGACTACTTCCAAAGGTGTTTGTCATTGTATTTAATCTTTCTTGTCTAGTTAAAGTAACATCACTATCTCTAGTAATTGCTACTGGTACCCCTAATTCCTTAAAGCGATTATACATGTAATTAGCAGCTTTTAAGTTAAAATCTTTTTCTTTTAAATTGCCACTTACTGCACCTGGATCTTCTCCTCCATGTGCAGGAATCGGAAAAGTCCAAATTTATTATTTTTATATTAGAACTTAAAGTTCCATTCTATTTCAATATCTCTTGTTTTATTTTCTTTATTATAATTTCCAATATATACTTTATCAATAAATTCATCAACTATTATCTTATTTAAAGAATCAATATGTTTATATTTTTTTAAAATGTCATTGGCTTGTTTTTTATTTTTTTTTATCTTATTAAGATTATTAATTTCATTTTCAATAGTTTCTATTCTATTAGTCATAGTTTCTATTTCTTTTAAATAATCATTAGCCATTAAAGAAAACATTTCTTCACTAACATTTCCTTTTACTTTATCTTCATAAAGATTTCTATAATAGTTTTTGTTATCATTAATTTTCTTTTCAAGATTATTTTTTTCTTTTTTTAGTATATTAATTGTTTCATCATTTGTATTTTGCTTATTAGTCTGATTATAGAGATTTTGTAAATTAGTTTCATCATAATAATTATCTAATAAATCATTTATAGCATTCAATAATATTTGTTCTAATTCGTCCATTCTAATTGCTTTATTATTATCACATGAATGATACTTTTTAGCACCCTTACATTGCATATATGCTCTTTTACCAGTTGACTCAGTTTTTACATTATAAACATTTCTCATAAAAGATTTTCCACAATTCATACAATATATTTTTTTACTTAAATAATGAATTTCACCATTTTTAGTTGGTGATGCATGTGTTTTTAAAATATTTTGTACTTTATCCCAAATTTCAACATCAATAATAGGTTCATGTGTATTTTCTATTCTACACCAATCTTTTTCATCAACCTTTTTAAATTTATGAACTTTATATCCCATTGAAGTTTTTTTACCTTGAACTAAATTACCAATATAAACTTCATTCCTTAAAATTTGAGCAATTGTATCAGTATTCCATCTAACACTTTTTAAATCACAATTAGAACAAACAAATTTACTTCCTTTTTGTTTTTTATATACTGACCTTGGTGGAATATTATTATTGTTTAGATATTCACATATTTTATGATAACCATTACCACTAGCATACATATCAAATATTTTTTTAACTACTTCTGCAGCAACAGGATCAATAATTAATTTATGGCCATCTTCACTTCTATCATATCCATAAGGTGCAAAACTTCCCATAAATAATCCATCTTCTCTTTTATTTTTTAATGACTTCTTTATGTTTGTGGATAAGTCATCTAAATACCATTCATTAATAAGTCCATTTATTTGTCGAGATTTCTTATTAGATTCAATACTTGTATCAGCATTATCAACGATACTTACAAATCTAACTCCCCATTCTATAAACTTATTATGTAAATATCTTTCAATAACTTCCATATCTCTTGAAAATCTTGATTGACTTTTACATAAAACTAAATTTATTTTTCCACTTTCACAATCTTTTAAAAGTCTATTAAAATCTGGCCTATCTACTCCAGCTCCTGAGAAGTCATCATCTGAATAAATATCCACAACATTCCATCCGTTTTGATCAGCAAATTTTAAACACATACTTCTTTGATTTACTATTGAATCACTATCATCATTTTTATTTAACTTATCTCTATCTTCATCAGATAATCTACAATATACACCTACCTTTTCTAACATAGCCATTCCTCCAATACTTGTTTGAAATGACTAAAATAATTAATAAATACAATCATATTATACCTTAATATCAAGAATTCTTTAATATTAATTCTTGATTTTCTAAAGCAATAATAATATTTAATAGTTTTCTATTAAAAATCTCTTTTATTTCATTATTTGTTTTATTTTCATTTGTCTTAAATTTATATTTTACATTATATACTACCTCCATTACATCTATTCCCCCTTTGCTTATTTCTTATAAAGCATAACCTCTAAGTTTTTAATCATATATCAATCCTCCTTAAACTCACGATAGTATTTTTTCCATTTCTTCAATTTCTTCTGGACTCGCAAGACTAGATTTACAAACTTCTGGATGTTCCATCCAATAAGGTACATTTTCTTTATAGTTATTATATTTATTTTTATATTTATTATTTATATTATGGGTGCAACTACTTGCATACTTTTTATTACTCGTTTTTGCACTCTCTAATGCATTTTTTGTTGGTATCTTATCTGTGTTTAAATATATTCTTCTTTTTCCGTTTTCAAATTTAACTTTAATATATTCTAATTTTTTAAGTTTTGACAATGAATAATTTATTGTTCTTTGAGATTTATTAATATACTTCTCTAAATATTCATTACTTGCATAACAATAGGTATTCTTTAAGGTAAGTGATATGATAAGTCCCATTACCATTCTATCTGTTTCAGATAAGGAACTATCATTAAATAATATTCTTGGAATCATAATAAAATCACAATCTAAATAAATATATATCACCTTTTAAATAATAAATAAGGACTATAATTCCTATTTGTTTTTCTATAATAAATATAGAAAGGTACTAATATAAATCTCCGAACATTTACTGTACCTTATTTTACTAACGATTATCAATCATTTTTAGTAAACATGAATTTCATACATTCCTGGATTATATTCTTTAAATACTATATATTTAAATTTTTCTAGTATTTTTAAGTTATTTCTAAATCCAACATTTGTAATTGATAAGATTTGTTGTATATCTCCAATATTCACATGTGTTATTGTTTTATTGAAACCTTGTGAATATAAATATGCATATATTTCTTTTGTTTCAGGTTTAATACTCTTATCTTTCCAAATTTTATGTTTTGTTAAATCTAATTTTCTTTTCATTTTATCCTCCTTTCTATTTTGGAAATTAAGTTTCCATATCTACATATTACAACGTAATTACTATTTTGTCAACTAAGTTTCCATTTTTTATTTACTTTTTACTTTATTTAGTATATAATTAACTTATCAATGGAGCGTGATTGTATGTTAAAAAAAGAAGAAACCATTGCAGAATTAGTAAAAATTGCTAGAAAAGAAAAAAAGATTTCGGCAAGAAAACTAGCCTCTTTAGTTGGAGTTAGTCATACTGAAATAAATAATATTGAAAGTGGATTTAGAGTAAAACCATCTATTCTAGTTCTTAAAGGTTTTGAAAAATATTTAGATATTCCATTTAAGAAAACTGCTAAACTTGCGGGATATTCTAACGAAACAATAAAATATGGTGATGATGAAATCATCGTTAGTTATGAAATGTACGATAAAAAACTAAATGAATATAAAGAAGAAATAAAACATATGGAATATATAATTGATCTAAAAAGACATATAGCAATGGATACTAGTGAATACTTTAAAGAAATACATAACTATTTAAATAAACAAGATAATATAGATAAATCATTATTAGATAAAGCTGATTCTATTGAAAGATATTTATCTGAAATAGAAAAGAAATACGAAAGTATTTTAAAAGAAAAATAACCTTTTCATTTTTGATTAGGTTATTTTCATATTAAAGAATACGGGACACGTTTTGTGAGTTTACTCATGAAAGTGGTGATAGTATTCTTTCTTTTTTATAAAATAAAAAAGGCAACATATTTACTTACGATTAGTTTGTAATATGTTGCTTTAGGGATTCCAAAGGGATTTTCCCTTGGCACACACCGTTATTGGCATGCCAATATCGTAGTGTGTTACTAAAATGTCATTTTAGTTCTAAATATAAAATTTTAAATCTTTTATTTACCCTTACTAGAATGATTTGATTCACTTAATTGTTCATGATTTTTTTTAAATTTCGGATATAATGACATTGGATTTTTAAATTTTGATATTGACATATCTTCACATGCTATCATTCCTGATTCAACTATAAAACCCTCTCCATTTGCATTATCAAAACAATTAAGTCCATATTGTCTTATTCCATAAAATAAATCATATTCTATTTTATTTTTTAATATAGTGGTTTCTTCACTATCAGGATATTTTGATGAAACATATTGCATCATCATGTCCAACATTTCTACACCTTCATTCTTATTTTCCTCTAACAATAAATTTGTTTTTTCATACATGTTTTTGAAGTATTCATCTACTTGAAATAGTTTATTAAATTGATATGAACTTCCTAAAGTATAAGAAAATAAACCTGGTATATAAATATCATTGGGATTATAATCATTATTTTTTTCAACAACAGCAATACAACTATCATCATTAGTAAAATAAAAATCATTTATTCTATTCAATAACGTAACTGCAGTTTCTATATTTGGTAAATTTGAATTTTGTGATAAAAACATTTCAATTACTCGCTTGTGATAATCATAAGTTGTTTCAAAATCTTCTTCAGTTAAATCTGTTAAATTCGAAAAAGAAATTCTAACTTTTTCAGGTGTTCCTAAAGCATATCCAATTGTTTGATATGATAAGTCTGTCAAATATAATCTCCCAGATTGATATGGCGAATTAAATCCGTATTGTGATAAAAAATTGATTTCTTCTCTAAATAACTCTCTGTCAATATTTAGTCCGTTTTTTGATACTTCATCATACAAAATACCGGGAAATGAATGTGTAGCAAAATTATTGATTTTTGATGTTCTTACCATTTCTTTATATATAGCTTCATAATCTTTCAGTGATACATTTCCTTGAATACCATGATTTTTACAATACTTTTCTACAACTATTGGGAAAACATGATTTTTAAAATACACACTTGTACTATCTAACGTTCCATACCTTGTTTCTTCATTTAAAATTTCATCATGAAAATTTATATAGTCATTTATTATCTTCATCATATTTTCACTAGATAAATCACCAGTTGCTATTAAGTAAGTCAATAAAAATTTACTTAATTGTATCATTTGAAATCCTAATGAATTTTTACTTTCAGAATTTTTTACAAGTTCCCTTATTGATTCATTACTAAAAGCACTTGATAAATATGATGATACCTGTTCTTTTGTAATTTTCATAACAAACCTCCTCTACACTTATTTAATTATATCATAAAAATTATAATTCTAAATCATTATTTTTCTCATAATTATCATAATATTTAACTCTTGATTTTAAATAATCAGGTGCTTCTACATATTCAAATAATTCATCTTGTTTAGTTGTCCCTCTAGAAATACTAACAACGTCACTCATATCAAATTCATTTTCATCATAACACTCTTTAACAATTTCAGTTGTTTCATTTTTAGTATAATCATTCCCTCTTTGTAATAATTTTCTTAAAAATTTCTTTAATAATTCAAATAGATAATTTAATCTATAAATTAAACTATTATTTTCTTGTCTTAATTCTTTATTTTCTTTTTCTAATATATTTACTTCTTTAGCATATTTTTTATTTTCCTTTTCTAATGATTTATAACTATTAGCATAATTTTCAACTTCATTAAATATAGTCTGTAATTTAGGTTGAATTTCCCTCACCTTTTTTGATTCATTAATAACTTTATTCATACTATCAAAAGTTTCTCTTTTTACTTTTACATATTCTTTATCAAAAATGGTATTTTTATTTAATTTCATATTTTCTTCTAATTCAGTCATAGCACTATCAAATTTTTCATTTCTTACATTTAAACTATGATTTAGTTTTTTAGTCATTTGCTTATATTGTTTTATATTAATATTTTGATTATCACTACCCTTAATACCTCTTTCTAAATCATAGCCTTTATCTACTAGTCTTTTATGATACATGTCTTGTAATTGTGATAAGTGCATTTTATCCTTTATATATTCTTTTTTAGTTATAGTATATCTTTCGGTATTAGTTCTATTATCAAACTTCTTAACTAATGGAACAACAACACAATGAATATGTGGTGTTTTTTCATCTAAATGAACTACACTATGAAGAACTTGCTCTTTGGTGTATCCTAAATCATTATAGACAAATTCCATACATGTATTAGCCCAATCTTTAATATCATCAATTGTCATTTCTTTAAAAAACTCAGAAGTTGCAGTAAATAGTAATTCATCAGCAACTACATTTTTAGATTTATTAAGCATTTGATTAAAAGTCTTTTTTCTATCAGTTCTTTCTGTTTTTTGTTTTTCATCATGTTGCTTTCTATATTCATTTGTAAGGATATAAAAACCCTTAACATATTTTTCTGTTAAGGGGTACTAATTCAATATTATTTTTACTTAATTCTTGTTTTATATCAGGGTTAGAATTATATGCTTTCTTTTCCCTTTTATTGTGTGAACCTATTTGCGCTAAATCAGGTATAGTCATAATCGGTTCACTTCTAAATATTGCATAATTTAAATTCATATATCATCCTCTCTTTCTATTTTGACATAATAAAAAACTATAAATATAGTGTAAAATTATATTTTTTTACTTATCTAACAATTCTTCTAGATTTCCCACAACGTTTGATAATCTTATTTGACCATCTTCAACGTACAAAAATATATTATACTTTTTTTTAATTAAATTCTTTATCAAAGTAATAATCTTAATTCGTTCATCTAAACTAGTCTCATATGGTAGTTCATCATTTGAAACTTGCACAAAAATTGATAATAAACGACGTAAAGACATATCCTCTAACTTTTCTTGAATAGGAAATGGTAATGTAAATAACAAAATATTCCCATTTTTTTCTAAAATCAAATCATCAAAATAATAATCATATATATCAACTATATTACTAATATCACCAATATCAATTATATTATTATTATCATTCATATATTGAATTAGCTCATCACTATTTGAATTAATTATTATTCTTATCTCACTTTGATTAGAATAATAATTATCTTTTAATAATAACTCATGTGGATAAGGAACTAAAGAAACTGAATTTTCTTGACGATTAACATACTGAACTGGTGATATTATAATATTGTCTTTGCCAACTCCTAATTTTATAAAAAACTGTCTTATTTTTTCAAAAAATAAATGAGGATTATTAATAAAAATTACTACATCTCTATTTTCATCTTCTCGATTATATTTTTCTTTTGTTACCCCATTTGAAAAAGATGAAAAATAACCTTTATCTATTCTTGAATAATAATGTTCTTTACCAAAGCGATCAATGCTTTTTTCTTTAAAACTATCATCATTCAAACCGTATAAGCAAAAACAATATAGTTTCTTAATATTTTTTCTTCTAAAATATAATTTATAATCTTTAATAAAATACTCTAAATCATCATTTTTCTTTAAATTATTTATAAATTCTGAATTATCATTAAAATTTGTTGTTAAAAAAGTTCCTTCCAGAGAATCGCCTAATCCCTTATTTCCTTTTTCTTCTTCTTTTATCCAATATTCCGGTTGATTAAATCTAAATCTTCCTTTTTGAAAATCATTTGCATACTTTTTAGTAGTACATCTAAATAACATATTTGTGGAAAAATTAAAGTTCAACACTCTTTGCATCTTAGCACATTTACTTAACTCACCTAAGTCTAGAATTTTATCCATTATGATCACTTCCTATATCAATATATTATACCATCAAAAAAGATACCTTTTTTAACAAAGTACCTTAAATCCTTGTATTTACTAACATTTATAGTCATTTCTTAATTTTTGGATTTTTCAGTATCCTCCATGACCAGCATCAACAATTATTTTATAATCTCCCATTTATATTCCTCCTCATAATAGTCTATGAGAAGAAACATAAAGTGTTTTTAAATTTAAATCATTTTAAAAATTAGTTACCTATTAAAAACAATTTCATTATATATTTTTATACAATTAAAAAAGCTATCTAGAAACTACTCATGATTCATTTCCTAATAGCTTTATTAAATTTCCATTATCAATTATAATCCTTAATTATTGGTTTTGCTTTCTAGAAATAATAGCTACTACTGCTAAACCAGCTATAATGATAATAGCTCCTGTTGCTACTACAGCACTATAATCTTTTTTATTATTTAAATCTTCCATAACATCATAACGATTATCACTTTGGTAAACTTCTAAGATTCTTTCAATTAATTGATCTCCCATTGTTTTATCAGAATCATCACTTAATTTAGTATCAGCACCAAAACCATTTGGATAAGTATATTTTCCAACAATAATATAAGGAACACCATTTGCAGTATCTCCCATATGAGAAGCTACTTTTTGCATTAACTCTGCATTTTCAGAATTATTCCATACTTCATAAGTTACTAATTCAAAATAGTCTCCATATTCTTCTTTGATGCTATTAAACCACTCTAAAGCTGCTTTACAGTAACTACAAGTTTCACCACGGAATACATATACCTTTACTGGTTCTTTATCAGTTTTTGGTTTTTCTACCTCTACTTCAGCATTTGCAGTAAATGGTAGCATCGTTACTACTACTAACAAAATAGCTAATAAACTTTTTAATTTTTTCATGTTATCTCTCCACTTCTATTTGATTTCAACATTATTATACAATATTTTCTTCTGTTAAGTAAATAAGTAAATAATATAAAGAAAAAAACCATATCTGGTTTTTTCATTATTCTTCTATTTTGGTAAGTGTTACTTTAGTTTTGGCTGTTTTACCATTTCTCATATATGTTACTTCAATTGTATCACCAACATTACATTTATAAAGTTCATATTTTAAATATGCGGCATTTGATACTTTTTCACCATTTACTGCTAGAATAACATCACCTTTTTTAAGTCCTGCTTTATCAGCTCCACTATTTTTACTAACACTAATTACTACAACACCTTCGTCAATATCATCATCAAGCATTACGCCATTTTGATATAAACGATAACTATCTGTAGCATTTAACATTGTGATTCCAATTAATGGTCTTTCAATTTTGTTTCCTTTTTCTAATTCATCAACATAATTCATAGCATATTCAATAGGAATTGCGAATCCCATACCTTCTATTTCATCTTCCACTAATTTTAAGGAATTAATGCCAATTACTTCTCCTTTTATATTTACTAATGGTCCACCACTATTTCCTGGATTAATAGCAGCATCAATTTGTAGTACCTGCATTACGAAGTCATTCGTTGATGCTATACTTACTTCTACCATTCTATTTTTACCAGATAAAGTTCCTCTCGTTACTGTTCCACGATATTCATAACCAACTGGGGAACCAACTGTAAAAACAGTATCTCCTACATTAGAACTTTGACTAGTACCAGTTTTAGCTACTTGTGTTACATGAGATGCATCTATTTTCACAACAGCTAAATCTAGATACTTGTCACTTCCTGTTACTTCACCTTCTACTTGGTCATCATTTGATAAAGTAACAATAACTTTACTTGCACCTTCTATTACATGATGATTTGTCATTATATAACCATATTTATCATCTTTTTTATAAATAAAACCACTTCCAGATGATGATAGTTTTCCATTTTGATAGTTTTGAATAGTTACTGTTGCATCATAGATTTCACCTACTGCTGTTGAAATTCCAGTTTCATCAATTGTGATGTCATTACTACATTTAATAACACCTGTTGTATTTGTGGTAGTTTTTAAAATTGCTCCAGCATCTTTTTCACCATTTGCTTCTACAAAGTAATACATGGTACCACCACCTAGTAAAAATGCTGTTAACACTGTAATAAGTGATATTATTTTTCCTCTCATTCTTCCACCTTCTTTGTAATATTTGCTATTTGTTGCCAATTTTCTGGAAATCCCATTCGATCTAATACTTTTCCAATCGGAATTGTTTTCAAATTGTACTCTAAATTTTTAATAATATGTTCAATTTCTAGAGTCATATCTTTAAATTCATTATCTTGAAGCATTTCTTTCATAATAATAATTAAGGCAAAAATATCATTCTTACCATAAATATATTCTCCGTCCATTTTATTAATACCTAGCATACTATGGTAAATGGTATCGTTGATTGCTCTTTGCGTATGATTTTCAAACACAATATCTTCATGAGCACATAAATTACGATAATTTGATAAAATAGGCAGATACATAGTTAAAGTATCAATATCTAAATTATAGATATCTGCAATAATTTTTTGGTCCTCTTTCTTTAGTATGGAATATAATTCACCAACAATACCAAAAGATAATACTTTTACTAAAATCCATAATGGAATATAACCATAATTATTTACATAATGGCTAGTGGCACTGTGTTGAGGTGCATTTACTCTTACTTGTCTTTTCATTTTTTTGATTAAATCTTGAACTTGTCTTGATTTATCAGGAGCTGTTGTAAAATTCTTAGGCTTTAAATATTCATGTTCCTTGTATCCGTATTTCTTTGATAATTGATAAGAAATAATAGACTTTATATTATTTTCAATTACTAATAAGTTTTTAAAAATAATATTACGGAATGCTCTATCAAATAAAAATAAGCTATACATTTCATCAAAAGTAGTACCTGGTAAAAAATGCTTTTCGGTTGTTGATTTTAGAAATAGGTGACGATATCCATTTAAAAAGAAATAATTTTCTCTTAATAGGATTTCTTTGGCATATTCTTTATCTGGAATTTCCATTCCTTTATATTCCATTATCATAATTTGTTCTTCTAGATTTTTAAACTCTTTGATTCCCATTGTTCTCACCTAGCATAAATTATAGCACATTAATTGTGTAAAATATATGAAAAAAATGTGAAAAATTATGGTAGAATAATATTACTAGGAGGGTATTATGGCTGGTACAATTACGCACGCTTATTTTAGCCTTGATTTATATGATAAACTTAGTATTCGAAGTAAAGAATTATTAGTTGACTATAAGGAAGATTTAAAATTTTTTGCACAAAACACTGATGTTTTATTTTTTTATAATATTACGAATTTTAAAAAAGGAAAAAAGATTAGGGAATTTGGCTATCGTTCACAAAAGATTAAGACTTATGAGTTTTTTTCTACTTTGATTAATTATATTAAGTATAACGATCATCAATATAATCCACAAGTAATGGCTTATTTATATGGTATGTTATCTCATTATGTTTTAGATAGTACAGTGCACCCTTTTATTATTTATAAAACAGGTAATTTTAATAAAAAAAATAAAGAGACTTATAAATATAATCATTTGCATAATGAAATGGAATCTTACTTCGATAATTATTTATTGACGATTAGAGAAGGAATGAATCCTCATAAGTTTAAGTGTTATCAATTTTGTTTTAATGTAGATTCTTTTGATAAAGAATTGATAGAAGTTATGGACTTTACTTATCAAGAAGTTTTTCATATTCATAATTTTCATGAGTATTATTTTAAAGCTATGAAGCAAATGAAGTTTTTTTATCGTGTTTTTCGTTATGATCCAATTGGTTACAAAAAAGCTTTTTATAGTTTGGTAGATTTTATATCTCCTAAATCTTTTCTTAGAAAGGTACCTCTTTCTTATCATATTTCTAAAAAAGGAAAAAAGGCTTTTCTTAATTTAGAGCATAAAAGATGGTATAATCCTACTGACAAACGTACTAAGAGTAATGAATCTATTTCAGAACTTTATACTAAGGCATTAGGAAAGACGAGTCATATGATTCAAGAAATTAATCAGTACCTATATTATGATAAAAAAATTAATTTAAAAAAGGTAGTTGGCAATCTTAGTTATGAAACTGGTAAAGATTGTGATAAGGTTAGAGAACTTAAATATTTTGAATTTTAGTTCTTTTTTTCTGGTATGAAAAGTTTATTTTTTTCCAATAATAGTATTGGGTGATACTATGTTTTATAAATATTTACTAATTAATGATGAGGGTAATAAGGTATTATATCTTTATGTTGATAATAATTTTGAGTTTGGTAGTATGGATTATAAAAAAGATAAAGATAACATTTATTTAAAGGTTAAAAAATATATGGAAAGAATGGGAATTTCTTTTTCTGGTAACAAAGTATGTTTTGTGAAAAATGGAATTATTATTGGTATGATTGATATCAGTGATTATGATTTTAGTTATAATCGTTTGGTAGAAATAATTGATGCCAATAGTAGTGATAAGTTAATTGATATGGAAAAGAGTAATGGTTTAATTGAAAAGTTGAAGTTAAATGAATATATTTTTGGAGTAGTAAGTGGGGAGATGCCAGCTATTTTTAAGGAAGAAAGTTTAAAAGCTCAGGCTGTAATTGCTCGTACTTATGCTATTAAAAGACTTAAAAATAATTTACCAATTAAAAATTTTAATTCTACTCAAATTTATAGAGATAATCATTATTTAAAGGAAATATGGGGAAATAATTATGAGAATTATCGTAGTAAAATATTAAAGGCTATTCGTGATACTGATAATGAAGTTATTAAATTTGATGGTGATTATATTGATGCTTATTATCATTTATCTAGTAATGGACAGACAGAAGATTCTAGAAATGTTTTAAAGTTAGCTTACCCCTACTTAACTAGTGTTAGTAGTAATTGGGACATTGATAAAGATAAGGTTAGTCGTAGAATTATACCTAATGATTATCTTAGTAAATTGCTTAATATCAAGATAGAAGAAGGTATGAAAGTAGAGATTTTAATGAAAACTATTGGGCACAGAGTAAAGTATGTTCAATTTGGTGACAAGGTGTTTGATGGACTAATTCTTAGTAATCGTCTAGGTCTTGATTCTAATGATTTTACAGTTACTGTTGATAAACAATATACTACTTTCACGACTCATGGACATGGACATGGGCTTGGTCTAAGTAAATATGGTGCTGAAGCTATGGCTAGAGCTGGTTATAGTTATCGTGAGATTATTAATCATTATTATCCAAATACTTATATTGAAAAGATTAATTTTGAAAATAAGTAATTACGCTATCGGTAATAATTTTCGATAGCTTTTTTTGATAACTTGATTTTTGCATAAGATACCTTTCGTTGGGGTTTGATAAGAAGCCACATTCTATTAGTACGCCTGGTACTGTTGTGTTTCTGTACATATATAGGTCTGTTTTCTTTAATTTTCTTTTAGAACCTAGTGCTGTTTTAAAATTATTCATTAAGATAGTACCAAAAATTTTATTTTGTGGATTAATACCATTATATAAAACTTCAGCTCCATATTCGGTAGTATCACTGTAGTAGTTAATATGAATAGAAAGATATAAATCTGCTTGGTATTTTTTATACATTAAGATACGACGATACAAGTCGCCTCTTTTTTTTCTTTCGTCCCATTTACTAGATAAATCCTCATCACTTTCTCTAGTCATATATACAATAGCACCTTGTTTCATTAACTGATCTCTTAGTTCTTTCGATATTTCTAAAACAATATCTTTTTCTTCTATTTTTCCATAACTAGTTCCTGGGTCTCTACCACCATGACCTGGATCTACAAAGATTACTTTTCCGAATAATGGCAAGTCGTTATGAATGGCTTTTACTTTTGAAAAAAGAGAAATACTAATTAGAAAAAGAAGAATAATTAGTATACTGTATTTTCTAATAGTCATTTTATCACCTGGTAAAGTATATGCATATTTTTTTGTTTATCATAAAATTATTAGTATAGATTTTGTGAAATTCTGCTAATTTTTGACATTTTTTTAAATAAATATTTCCATTTTCTAGCAAAAATTGACGTTTCAGCAAATTTTATTCTGTTTCTAGTTCTAATTATGCTATCATTATTTTTATGTTCGTTAAAAGGAGGGTAAATTAATGGGATTGTATCATACTAACTTAGAGGAAAGAGTTCGTGATGTTGATTTAACTAATTCTGCTATTAATAGAATCACTCATTGTTACAATATTGCTTCTGAAGAAATTAGTATTATCAAAGATAATGGCATTAGAGACTTTTATATTATTGATTCTTCTTCTAAAACTCAAATTATAAAACCATTTAATAATGACTTATTTTTATAGCTACTATTTAGTAGTTTTTTTATAGAAAAAAGAGGCTATCTTTGAGATAGTCTCTTTTCTTATCCAATATCCTAACGTTTTGAGAATTGTGGTGCACGACGTGCTTTCTTTAAACCTGGTTTTTTACGTTCTTTCTTACGAGCGTCACGAGTAATAAATCCAGCTGCTTTTAATGGTTTTCTAAAACTGTTTTCAGAATCTTTAGCAGTTGTTGAATCATAACTTAATAATGCTCTAGTAATACCTAAACGAATTGCTCCAGTTTGTCCTGAGAATCCTCCACCAGTTACATTTACTTCAACATCGAAAATTTCGTTTGTATTTGTAAGAACTAATGGTTGCATTAAATCCATAATAAGAGTTTCATATGGTAAATATTCATGTACATCTTTACCATTGATTGTTACTTTACCTTTTCCTGGAATTAATTTTACTCTAGCAACACTAGTTTTTCTTCTACCAGTTCCAGTATAAATTTTATCTTTTGCCATATTACCCTCCTACTTTAACTCAATCACAACAGGTTTTTGAGCTTGTTGATTATGAGTTTCTCCTTCATATACAAATAATTTTTTATACATTTGTCTTCCTAAACGGTTATGTGGAAGCATTCCTTTTACGGCTCTTTCCATCATTTCAATTGGATATTTTTCTTTCATTACTCTAGCTGTTCTTTCTCTTAATCCACCTGGATACATAGAATGGTTGTAATACATTTTTTGATCTAATTTGTTTCCAGTTAATTTTACATCTTTAGCATTAATGATAATGATGTAATCTCCACAATCTACATGTGGTGTGTAAGTAGGTTTATGTTTTCCTCTTAACATGTGAGCAGCTTTAGCAGCTACTTTACCTAATGGTTGATCTTTGGCATCAATAACATACCATTTACGATCAACTGTTTCTTTTTTTTGCATAAAACTTGTCATATTTTTTTCTCCTTTTATTTTTTCCGTTCTAATTAAGTTTTCCCAGGACTTGATTAGAAATATGGAATCTATAAAATGTACCAGTTAAAATTATATTATAAACAGGTGTCAAAGTCAATTAAAATATGCTTTTTTCTAAATTATTGACATTAAAACACGCTTTTTTCTAATCTTTTACAACTTTTTTTAGTTCTAGCAGGTTATTAACTCTTTCATTGCGGTCAAATCTTGTTAATATATCAATTTGCTGTTGTCTATTAGTTGGAATTGGAAAACCATAACCGAAGTCAGGATTTTCTTTAATCAATCTCATGCTACAAAATAATTCATAGTCTTCCTGTTTAATATCGATACAGGTTATTGATGATAGTTTGTTAGCTATTCTACCTGCGTATACTCTAGTAGTCAAGTTACTATTTCTGTTAAAAATTATTTTTCTTAAATCACTATATAACTGATAACTAGAATGGTAAGTAACTTGTGATAATTTAGTACCACTAAGTTTATATATTTTTAGTGATTTAATTAAACTATTAATATCTGTTATTTTGACTTCTTGACTTTCTATTTTAGGTATATTGACTAAGGCTTCTTCTAGTTGATGATATAAACTTTCTAATTTATTTTTAATGTCTATACGACTAGCACTTGTTAATTTATGTTTTAGTAAATCCTTTATTATTGTTCCTATAATATGGTAATCATAATCAGTTATTAGATCATTACTTCTTTTCTTCTGAATGTAATTATATACATCTAAAGTCTGTTCTAACAGTTCAATATACTTACTATATGTTATATGATTATTATACCCAGGTGATAAATTTACTATTTTATTTATTAAGTTATTTAGTTTAACATCTAATTTTTTCATTTTAATACCATACTTTCTTTAAGTATAAGCCTTCTGGTGGGGCTGTTTTTACTGATTTAGTTCTATCTTTGGCATCAATTATATTAGGTACTTCTTTTACCTCTTTTTTACCACTACCTACATATAGTAAAAGTCCAACCATATTTCTTACTTGATATTTCATAAAGCCATCTGCTTGAAAAGTTATTTCAATGATACCATTTTTCTCTTTAATATTTGTTTTAAAGATGGTTCTTACTTTATTTTCTCTTTCATCTTCACTCGATACAAAAGATGTAAAATCATGAGTACCTTCAAAAAAATGGATTGCCTCTTTCATAGCAGCAATATTTAATGGTCTATTATACTGATAGATATAATTTCTCATCATAGGATTATATTCTTTTATATTTATTTTATATACATATTCTTTCTTTTTTGCTGAAAATCTTGCATGAAAATGATCTGATACTAAATTAACATTAATAATATGAATGTCAGCTGGAAGATTAGAATTTAGTCCTCTTTTTATTTTATATATAGGAATGGAAACACCTAAGTCAAAATGTGCTACTTGATTAATAGCATGTACACCTTTATCAGTTCTACCAGAAGATTGAACTGTGGTATAGGTTTGCCTATTTAAATAACTGACTGCTTTTTCTAACTCGTTTTGTATTGTTCTTAAATTTGGTTGCAGTTGATAGCCATTAAAATTAGTACCATCATAAGAAAAATCAATTCGATAGCGCATGATTACCTCCCATAAAAACAAGCTAAGAAAAAGATAATGGTATGAATAATAATGTAATTAGTATCCCAACTTTCCCAACTTGGCTTTTCCATGTATGTTCTTTCACTAGAATTATTATAAAATCTTAGTTTATTCATCTGCATAAAATCTTGCATTTGATCTTTCGTTTTACGATAAGATTGTTTTAATATAAAATTTAGAAAGCTAAAATTATACTTTATAGCATAGTCATCTTTTAATAACCATAGTTTTTTAATATTATTTTTAAAATATTTTCCAAAATAGATTATATATAAAACTTTGTATGTAATTTGTTTTTGTTGAAAACGATATAGTGTACTTTCTAGTATGTATCTTAGTTCAGTCGCTTTTGTTACCTTTTTCAACAACATTGTGTAAATAATTAAAATTAAAATTTTAGTTATCCACAAAAACTGTGGATAAAACATATTCAAGATATTTATTCCTAGTGAAATAAGATTTATTTTTAATATATTAGGGTATTGTTTCGTTATTACTACTAAAAATACATTGACAAATATTATAAATAATGGTTCATTTACTAACACCAAAGCAAGCATTATCATTAGATAAGAAATTGTTTTCGTTATAATATTTACTTCTTTTATAATAGAATCTGTATTAAACATGCTTATACACATCCTTTATTAAGTCTCTGATATCACGATGATAAGATAACTTTACTTTTTTTTCTTTCGCAAGCATAGTAAATTTTATCAAATCTGGTACATCTACTTCATTTTCTTTTAATAGATTAGTATTTTGGTATACTTTTATCGTATTATCTGCTGCTAAAATACGACCTTTTTTAAGTATTACGATATCATCTGTTATTTCATATAAAATATTCGCATTATTACTAGTAATTATAACAGTCTTATGGTACTTTTCTTTTAGGGCTTTTATCAACTTTATTAATTTTTTTTGATTACTATAATCTAATTCCACAAATGGTTCATCAAAAATAATGATACTTGGATTATAAATTAAACTAATTGCTACTTGAAGTAATTTCTTTTCACCACTAGAAAGACTTTTTATCTTTTTGTTTAGACATGATTTATTTAGTCCTACCATTTCTAAAGACTGATCTATTTTCTTCGTAATATCTTTTGGTTGATATGATAAACGAGAAATTAAAAACGTAAATTCTTCTATCACATTATCTGTAAAGAATTGATCAAAAGCATTTTGATGAATTAAAGAAACTTCTTTTCTTATTACCTTTAAGTTTTCTTTTATTAATGGTATTTCTCCTACTATAATATTTCCATTAAAGCTAAGACTAGTAGCGTCTATTATTTCACATAAAAGTGTTTTATATTCACCTGTAATACCAGTAATATGATTATCTTCTATTTTTAAATTAATATGATCTAATACTTTTTTATTTTTATAGCGATAGCCAACATTTTTTAAAGTTATTTCCATAAGTCATTCACCAACCTGTTTATATCCATTTCTACATGGTCTATTAATTCATAAAACTCTAACTTTAATGATAAATCCACCATAAAAGGAAGACTAATTCCTAAGCGATTTAATAGAGTATCTTCTTTTACTACTACATTAGGAAGCCCTTCCACTACGATATTTCCTTTATTTAAAATATATAGATAATCAGTATCTAGTGCATCTTCTAAATTGGTAGACATTAAAATAATAGTTAAGTTATACTTGCTTTTATAATCAGTCAAAGCTTTTTTCATTTTTTCTTTTGTTTTTTTATTCATCATAGAAAAGGCATTATCAAGGACTAGAATTTTTGGTTCATGAAGTAGAGAAATCACTAATAAAAGTTCTTGCTTTTCTGAATTAGTTAAATCACTAGTTTTTTTATCTAATAGTTTTGATATATCAAATAAACTAGCAAGCTCTAATATTTTCTTTTCTATTTGTTTAGGTTCCATATTTAAGTTTTCTAAAGGAAAAGCCATTTCTTTATAGACATCTTCAAATAAAAAATGATTAAGACTATTTCCAAACACAATACCAAGTTCTTTTGAATGATCTTGAAATCTTTTATCATTTACATAAGAATAACCTATAATAATACTATCTTTACTAGGAAGTATACCAGCAATTAATTTAGTTAATGTAGTTTTACCACTTGTATTATTTCCAACTATGCCAATATAACTATTTTCTTTCACGGTAAGATTAAAGTTTTTGAAAATGGTAGTTTTATCGTATTTATAGTTTAAATTTTTTATTTCTAAAATATTTGACACTTCTACCACCTCATTTTGCCTTATTATTATACTCGATTATTTGTTTTAATTCAACGAAAAAAATACTATTTCTAGTATTTTTAGGGTTCTATTTTGCTTTTTTCTTTTGAATTCTATAAGTAATTGCCATAAGTTTTTTATCTGATACAAATCTTCCAAAGAATTTAGCGCATTTCATTTTAAATCCTGGAATAATTAACATTTTTCCCTTTAACATCTGGTCAATCGCATATTTAGCTACATAATCAGCTTTTAATGGTTTTACTGAGAATCTAACGCCTGCTACCTTATTGAAGTTTGTATCAACAGGTCCAGGACATAAACAAGATACTTGTACATTTACTTTGTCTTTTTTATTTTCATAGTTAATAGCTTCTGTTAAGCGATAAACATAAGACTTCGTACTATAATAAGTAGCCATTAATGGTCCAGATTGAAAAGCAGCTGATGATGCCACATTTAGAATATAGCCTTTATTTTTTCTTTTCATATCTTTTAAAAATAATTTTGTTAGAATATGAACAGCTTTAATATTAATATCTATCATATTTAATTCTTTAGATAAATCTGTTTCTGTAAAATTTCCAAATAGACCAAAGCCTGCATTATTTACTAAAATATCGATGTCATCATTTTTTACTAATACATATAAAGACTTTATATCTTCTACTTGTTGAAGATCCATAACGATAATTTTAGGTTTATGAGTTAGTGTTTTGGCTACACTTTCTAGTTTTTCTTTATCGCGTGCTACTAAAATAATTTCATAACCAATACTATCTAAATACTTTGAAATTTCTAATCCTATTCCGGAAGATGCTCCTGTTACTAAAGCTTTCATATTACCACCCTACTATCATTATAGCACCCATTTGTGTATTTTTAAAACATTTTTTTCTTAGAAAAGATGAAAAATAATAAGAAAAAATAGTTTAATTAAAGTAACTAAACTATTTTATCAAACAATTATATATTTTTACTACCACTCATTATCTGTTCTACTTCTTCATCAGTAATGGTATCTTTAATAGAATCTACTCTATTTGAATAAGTTTCAAAGCAGTAAAATAAATTAGAATTGTCCATATTAGCCATATTTTTGATAAAATCTAAATCTTTTAAATCTAATTTATCTTCATCTGGAGTTGATAAATTGTATTCTTTAATATCTTCATTTTCTGCTTTAATAAATGTTGCCCAGATTTTTTCAGGAGATTTTAGTGTTTTAACTCCATTTATAGTTTCTAATAAACTATCACTATCTACTTGAAACAAAGCAAAAGCAAGCATAGGATCTATTTCTTGGTATAAATCATTTTCTAGTAATGATAATATAAATTTTCTACCTAATTCTGTTCCAAGATTATCAGGATAATATTCGGTACTACAAATATCTTGATACATATTAATTCCAGAAATTGCAGTTTCATTTAAATTGCCAACTATATTACCTGCTTTCTTATACTTATCTTGAAGTTTCATATAATTTTCTACTCCAATACTAGCTATATAGAATAATGCACTTATGTATTCTTTTACGCCAGCAATATAGCTTTCTTCATCATCATAATGAGTAGCTACAATATCTGTCATTTGAAATTTAGGATTATTTAATACTAGTTGTAAATTAGTCATAAAATAATCATCTGCTAATTCTTTATTATCTATATTTTCAGCATTTGTCTTTAAAATTTCTCTATAATTTTCATCTTTTAATAAATCTATAATACCATATGTTTCCATACATTGAATGGCACTTTCTAGATTATCTTCTGTTTCTTCAACATCTGCTTCATAAGAAATAGAAACAGAAGAATTTTCTAGATTTTCTAACTTTTCTTCTAACATTTCTTTTTTTACTTCTCTTCTATCAATTGCCTCAAAGTAATCATGTTCAAAATCTTCCCTTGATTTTAAATCTTCTATTTCTTGAGTAAGAGTTTTTAATTCTTCTTCCAATTCCTGTTCCATGGTATCTCTTTTTCTTAATTCTAGATATTCTGGAGATAAAGCCTCTAATCTTTTTCTAGATAACTCCTGTAATTTTAAAATATTCATATATTTTCCCTTCTTTCTGATTTAATTCTGGGGCGGGGGGGGGGGGGGGGGGGGGGGGGGGGCGGTGGGTGGGGGGGGGGTGGGGTGGTGGTATCGGGGCGAGAGGCC
>ENA-ORKV01000786-ORKV01000786.1-human-gut-metagenome-genome-assembly--contig:-NODE-786-length-31887-cov-12.074599_pt1 | contig 31887 bp, 25 predicted proteins | sample MGYA00243058_ERZ508805 | MGnify/ENA primary metagenome ERZ508805 (study PRJEB26277, sample SAMN04329770) | human gut metagenome | biome: human-associated habitat | host: Homo sapiens | place: USA... | reverse complement strand
CAGGGGCGCCTCTTCGGCCTCTTGAGTATTTCTCCGAATTCACAATCATTATTAAATTGTGGCTGCCAAGGGGTGATGTAGTAAAGCCTAATCACCTGACGCATTTAGTATTCTAACACTTTATTAAGATAATGTCAATCTGTTTTTTTACTTTTTATAATAATTTGAATTTTTTAGAATACATTCACTATACACTATGTCCGTAAATTTGAGTGCGCCCTTCCTGTTTAAGTGGTCTGTATCGGTAAAAAGACTGTAATCATCATAGAACCTGTCATCGCGGGCATAGTCATGATACTCCGTGCCTGTGTCATCGGCTATCTTATCTATAATTGCATTAAACTGCTCTAAAAACTCCGGCTCAACGCAGTCATTGTATGCCTTGGTATACGGTGTTGTTACCATAACCGGCGTTATATCATGTTCATGGCACTTTTCGATTATTGAGTATACCTTCTCAATCAAATCCGTTCTGAAGGCATAGCTGTCACCATTCTTATAGTTGAGCACATGTCTTTCATAGGCGTCCGCGGCATTGTGTTCGATGTCACTCAGGTTCATCCCCAGCATATCTGAGCTTTCCCGCACCTCACTCTCAGTCTTTTCGCCCATGAAAAACGCCTCAAAATAATTTGCAAGCTGTATGCGCATATCTGTCTTGAAAAACGCAAGGTACTTCACCTTGAAATACTCCTTGAAGGTCACTCCTATCATGTTACGATACTTCATAAAGCTATAATACCTGTAGTTTTTTAGCTTGAACGTCTCCTCGTCAAGGCTGTCATCTGACAGCATGAATGTCATATATGATATAGGGATAATCAGATATGAATTTTTCGCCATCTTTCCGACAAAGTTATCAAATACCTTTTCGTCATACTCTACCGTCTGCGCCTGAATACCGAAGTTAAAACCTGTTATACCCTGCGTCTCAAGGTCGTCGTAAACAAAATCACATTCGCCGTGGCTGCTGCCGATATTCGCAACCATTATCTTGTTCGGCACATTTGAGAAGCGCTTCATCTCATCAATATTTTTTCTGTACCATACCTGCACCCCCTGTAAAAGAACCGCCGATACCAACAGAACGCACACAACTCTTATTATGAATTTCTTCATGTAAAAACCACTCCATAATATCCTAAAACTGAAAATATATAAAACGTGATGTGACAACAAGAGGCATTTCAAACAGTATGAACATAATCATAAATACGTATACCGCACACCTTACCACCACATTTAGCCTGCCAAACTCCTTCAACAGATCTCTTTTCAGCGAAAAATAGTCATAGACCATTAAAACAACCGCGCATACTGCCTCAAGTGCCAGCTTGGCATGTGTAAGCAGCGTATTATCTACAATCCTGTCCATGCTCTCGGAAAACGAACACCACCTCCAGCTAAGTCCCGACAGCATATTTACAGTTTCAGTGATTCCAAGCCGGAACACCATCCATGTCAACGTGACAAACAGAAATGTAAGCAGCACCTTTAACCACCACACTGCATTGTGTTTCACATTTTTATTGACCTTCCTGTTGTTGAATAGCTGTGCCACTCCATGCATGCCGCCCCACACAACATAGTTCCAGCCCGCTCCGTGCCACAAGCCGCTTACCAGAAACACGAAAATCACGTTGAGCTTACTCACTATAAAGCCCCTTCTGTTCCCACCAAGAGGAATATACAGATAGTCCCTGAACCAGTTAGACAGTGATATATGCCATCTTCTCCAGAACTCCTTTACCGATGCCGAAAAATAAGGCGAATCGAAATTCTTTATGAGATTAATGTTGAACAGCTTCGCCGTGCCTATCGCTATATCCGAATATCCTGAGAAATCGCAGTATATCTGGATACTGAAAGCAAATATGGCAAGAATTACATGCACTCCCGCAAAATACTCCGCCTGATACACGTAGTCGACGAACATTCCAAGGTTATCCGCAATAACCAGCTTCTTAAAAAATCCGACTATTGCAAGTCTCATTCCGTACGCAGCATTATCGTAATCGAATTTCTTAGGCTCCTTTATCTGCGGCAGCAGATTATCCGCCCTCTCTATAGGTCCCGCAACAAGCTGTGGGAAAAAGGAAATGAACGCTGCATACTTTCCGAAATGGTGCTCCGCCTTCAAGTCCCCTCTGTATACGTCGATAACATAGCTGAGTGTCTGGAATGTATAGAATGATATTCCAACCGGAAGCAGCAGCTTAGATGTCACCGGGTTAAGGTGTATTGAAAACCTGTCTGTAACCTTGACTATAGTCTCCATTGTAAAATTATAATATTTGTATACAAACAGAACACCCAGACATATCACAAGCGCCGACGCAAGTATCAGCTTTTTTAGCTTCCTGCTGTCCGCTTTTTCAAGAAGAAGTGCGCAGATGTAGGATATCAATGTCGTTCCGAATATCAGGACGATGTATTTTACATTCCAGCACATATAGAAATAATAGCTTGATGCCAGCAGTATTATCCACTTGTATCTGTCCTTTACAGCCCAGTACAGGACAAATACAATAGGACAAAATATTGCAAATGACAAAGAATTAAAGTTCATACATTATCTCCTGCCAGTTTAGTCAACCTTTGATTTTTTTATTGAATAGAATATTATTAATAAAAATGTAACACAGGAAATAATCTCTGCCACATGCCATGTGGTTTTTCCGGCATAGTATACTTTTATATCTCCTTCATAGCCATTTTCCACAATTAACCCTAATCGTGCATTGCTATTCGACTTAAAAACAGTTATGCTCTTTCCTGTTTCAATATCAAAAGCCTTATAGCCTCTATAATACAACAAAGGAAGCTCCACAATGCCTACATTGTCATTCTCCGTTTTTACATGAATATATATATTAGTATACTCTTTATTATAAGCTGTGACCTCTGCATTAGTACTAAGACATGTCAAAGGCTTCTTAAAGGAATCAAAGTATGGCATTTCTCCATCACCCTTTAAAGGTATATACTCAAAATTTCCTATACTACATGTCACATCCTGGTCCTCAGGACTGATTGTATATAAGCCTGTCCTCTCACTTTTTATCATTATGAACACGCCGGCCCATATAAACTGAACAATGGTTAAAACAACCATCAAGCTTTTGGAAAGTTTTAATATACCACCGGCATCAATTTGCGAGAGAACTGCACAGGTAAATATGGTATATGTCATAATGCCGACAATCATAAATCTTGTTCTGAACTGAACATTTATAAATAACAGGCTCAATTTTTTAACCAAAGCATTGACAGTGGCATTATTTCCTATACCGGTATACATTTTTTCAATGAAACCATTCCACGGAAAAATATTCATTGACAATACCAAGGAGACCAATGTTATAATCCCGGTCACCAGCAATAACCTTTTATATCTGATGTCACCTTTTATCTTTATAATTATATACACAAAAGCTGTAAGAACCACCAAAAATGACGGTCCCAAACCTCCACGTATATAATTTCTCCACAGCTTATCAGCATTTCCGCCCGTGTAGAACTTGAATACATCTGTTGCGGACAGACCAAGACTAAGCCTTGGTTCCGTTAACATATCCGAGTTAACAATTACGGACTCACACATATAGCTTTCAGCAAACGGAAGAATAAAGCCTATATTCAATATAGCCGTTATCAATACTATTTTCAGCAGAACTAAAAAGGTCTGCTTTCTGAAGGTTTTTTTTGCCATTATAAGGCAAAGAAGAATAGTGAAAGCTCCATACAACTCTGTACTTAGTATATGCGACTCTATCACACCGGAATAACCTATGACAGGCATAATCCATAGTCCGGAATAATTTTTTTCCTGCACCGGAGTCGTATATATTCTCCAAAGACCTGCTGCTATAATCGGTAAAAATACCATCGCGGTATATTCGCCGACTGCACCTCTCTGATACAAATCATATAATCTGTACAGCGACAAGCTGTAAAAAACAGAACCGAATACAGCAGTTTTTTCATTTTTAAAAATAATTTTTAAGCTGTAATATGCCAGAATGACCGTGGCTAAATTTACCACAACGACATACGCCTTGTAGGAATTTATAATTGAAAAACCCATAAGGCGGAAAATTACTGCAATATTATAATACAGACTTCCATAGTAAGTTGAAAACGCATATCCATATCCACCGTTAAATGTTGGCTCAACCTTTACAGGAAATTGTCCTGCAAGATATCCATCCTTTATTCCCTCCAGACGGATAAGGTGCACCATTGTATCATCAGACAACAGCAGCTTATCTCCAAAAAGCGGGATGCAGGAAATAAAAAATGCTGCTGCCAATATACAGGTTCCTGTTATTTTTTCTTTATTAAAGCAGATTTTTCCAATAGCTGACAAATATATAATAACTGTAACTGCCATGGCAATAATTAAGAAAATTATTACCTCAAATATCACATATGGTGTGCTTGTTATTATGTACTCATCAATAGTGGCACTTGAGGACTCGGCAGTCTTACCAATTTCCCTTACGCTTAACTGAATATGCTTGTATAGACTGCTTATCCAGAACTCAGAGGTATAGCTGTTATGTTCTTTATTAAGATAATTATCAACCTGTTTTATTCCCTTGGTTGTGCCATCCATATTCTCAATGTGGAGAAAATTGACTGCATCCGGGATATTGTCTATCTGAAAATTGCATGTAATATAATAATGACCATAAGGCAGGCTTATTGTATTATTATCAGTATCCAGAATATAGCTTTTTTTAGGAATAAACAACATTACAACCAAAAAAAACAATATAAGCAATTCAATTCCGAATGCAATCAGTACAGGTCTTTCTTTTTTACTGCCTAAAAATCTCTTCATACAAATCATTTCCTTCCGCGTCAATCACAACTATAACAGGAAAATTTTCTACAGTAAGCTTTCTTATTGCTTCCGTTCCCAAATCATCATAGGCAATAACCTCCGATGAAGTTATACACTTAGACAGAAGTGCTCCTGCACCGCCCACGGCTGCAAAATACACCGCCTTGTCCCTCACTATCGCCTCATGCACGGCCTTGTTTCTTTTTCCCTTCCCAATCATGCCTATAAGTCCAAGGTCAAGAAGTGACGGTGCATACTTGTCCATTCTGCTTGCAGTTGTAGGACCTGCTGAACCGATTGCTCTGCCCTCCCGCGCAGGTGACGGTCCCATATAGTAAATTGTATTATTTTTCACATCAAAAGGCAGCTTTTCACCTCTTTCAAGAGCTTCGTACATTCTTTTGTGCGCTGCATCTCTTGCAGTGTATATAGTTCCCGTAAGATATACATAATCCCCTGCCTTAAGTGTTGTCGATACACTGCTGTCAAAAGGTACACTAATATGCTTGTCCATCTCCGTCTCCTAATCAAATAAGATATAATTATGTGGAGCTTTTATTCTTCCGCTCCGTTGTCTCTCCTTCTCATACCATATACCACTATCAGTATAAAAGAAATCACGGATACCACTTCCGCGATATGCCAGTACACCTTGCCTGCATAATATACTCTGATATCTCCATCGAAATTACTGTCCAATTCAATCAGCAATAGAGCATGCACTGACTTGGTCAGCCTGATTTTTTCTCCCGTATCTGCATTTATGGCTTTATATCCTCTATAATACAGTAATGGCAGTTCAACTTCGCCCTTTTCATCACCTGTTACTGCATGAAATGAAATATTGGTATATTCCTTTTCGTAACCGGTAACCACCGCATCAGTAGCATCATAATGACCTTCCTCCCTTAGAAAATCCTCAGGAAAATAGCCATCCGCTTTTCTCGGAAGATATTCGTAGTTACCTACCTGACAGGACAGCTCTTTATCGTTTTCTGTCATGGTATACAGGTTCATATACGGCATTTCGTTCATTGTCAGCTTAGATGCCCATATAAACTGGAACACTGTGAGCATAACTATGATTATTTCTGAAACCCTGAGTATCACTGTATCACTGCCGGCATCATCATACTGGTCAAGGAGTGCTGTCACAAAAACAATATATGTACATGTCCCCACTGTGAGGAATCTCATTGCAAACTGGATGTTTTTCACCATATTGCTGACACTTCGTGCTATTGAGTCAATTACCGCAACACCTGATGGTTCACTTCCAAGATATGTGAGCACTCTTTCATATGGTATTATATCCAACGATAATATTGCAGTGATAATAGTTATTACTGCTGAGACAATTATAAGTTTTTTATGCTTTTTAATTCCTTTTATGAGCGTACATATAAATAAAATAATTGCAGGAATCACAGTCGGCCCCAGTCCCGGAACCATGTAATTTCTCCAGCCTTCAAATTCAACAAATTTAGTGAAAAATTTAAATAAATCTGTAAATGCAAGACAGAATGTTAATCTTGCACTGTTAGACTGTCCTGATCTTATATATGTATCTTCTAACATATATGACTCAATAAATGGAAGCAGATATCCGATATTGAGCACAATCGAAATTAAAACTACCTTCAATAAGACAAAAAATGTCTGCTTTCTGAATGTTTTCTTAAACAGCATAAGGCATGCCAATACGGTAAACAATCCAAATATCTCCGTACTTAAAACATGTGACTCTATTACACCGAAATATCCTATAACAGGCATAATCCACAGCCTGCTATAGTTTTTATCATCTACCGGAACTGCGTATATTTTCCAAAGCCCGGCTACGATAAGCGGAAGAAAAATCAATGCAGTAAATTCTCCGACTGCACCTCTTTGATATAAATCCACCAATCTTAAAAGAGACATACTGTACATTATTGCAGCTACAAGTGCAAGCTCCGCTCTTTTAAAGATAACCCTGAAGCTATAATATGACACAATAACCGTAGCTAGATTTACAAGAACAACAAACAGCTTATATGCATTCTGCATTGTAAAGCCCATCAGCCTGAATATTGCAGGAATATTATAAAACAGGCTTCCATAATACGTTGAAAAAGCATATCCGTATCCGCCATTGATAACCGGCTCTACCTTTACCGGCAGCTGCCCCGAAAGGTACCCTGCCTTCAACCCCTCCAGACGTATCAGATGGATAACGGTATCATCTCCTTTAATGAGATTATCACCAACTAAAGGCACACATGTTATCAGAAATACCACCGATATTATCATTGCATACGCAGCCTTCCGGCATGTCATAATAATTCTGCCCGACAAAATCAGATAAACTATGAAGGTACCTGCAATTACCGGTAACATAATCAATATTTTGATAAATGTTATATAATTGGTACACTCTATCTCATAGGATGCATAATTTAAAAAACTGGAAGGTCCATCTTTATATTGTTCTATGACAACCAAATTGATATTTAACTGCGGTTCGGTAATCCAGAACTCCGTTCTCCATTCATTCTTTTCGTGATGCAGAAAATTTACTGTATTCTGAATTCCGTCCGAATTTCCACTATCATTTAAGATATAAAGATAGTTAGCATAATCAGTGTCACTTGAAATACTATATTCACAATTTAAAAAGTAATGCCCATACGGAAGAGTTATGCTATTTTCCCTGTCACTCAGGACATAGCTTTTTTCAGGTATAAAAAGTGTTCCAATCAGTACCAGCAGAATCAGCATTTCCACGCCAAGTACAAATAGTATAACCTTCTGTTTTTTGTTCTGAAACCCCAGCTTCATATTAACCTCTCTATAAAACTCTTTCTATATCACCCTATGCATATGTCTGTTAACATGACAACATATATTGACCGCCACCGGAAGCCCGGCAATATGTGTCGGGTACGTCTCAACATTCACAGCAAGTGCCGTCTTAGAGCCTCCAAGTCCTCCCGGACCGATTCCGAGAGCGTTGATTTTCTCAAGCAGCTCATCCTCAAGCTCACGCACATAGCCCGATGGTCTTTCCCCATCCAAATCCCTTGTAAGAGCCTTCTTTGCAAGAAGCGCACACTTCTCAAAGGTACCCCCTATGCCGACACCGACAACCATAGGCGGACATGCGTTAGGTCCCGCATCCTTGACCGCTGTGAGTACCGCATCCTTAACACCCTCTATTCCATCAGCAGGCTTTAACATGAACACGCGGCTCATGTTCTCACTTCCGAAGCCCTTAGGTGCAATCGTTATGTCAAGCTTATCACCCGGCACGATATCATAGTGAATAACAGCAGGAGTGTTATCCTTGGTATTCTCCCTCTCAATAGGGTCTTTCACAACCGACTTGCGAAGATAACCGTCCACATAGCCCTGTCTTACGCCCTCATTTATTGCATCCGTAAGAGAGCCTCCCTCAATATGCACATCCTGTCCTACCTTCATAAATATAACAGCCATTCCGGTATCCTGGCATATCGGAATCATATCTGCGCCTGCAATCCCAAGATTCTCCCTAAGCTGACCCAGAATCTGTTTTCCAAGTGCGGAAGTCTCCTCATCGGCAGCCTTCTCAAATACCCTCTTCATATCCGGCGAGAGAAAATGGTTCGCCTCTATGCACATTTCTTTGATGTTATTTGTTATAATTTCAGCACTAATATTTCTCATCGCTATTCTCCTGACTTTTATTCAGCTATGATTACATTCTTTCTGTAATAATCTGCTATTGCCTGACGCGAAGAATCATCATCATGGTAAAACATAGGCACATAAGGTGCTCTTGTGATATATACATCCCAATAAGGGCTGTTTACCAGCTCCTCATATCTCTCATCAAGTATCCTGTCATACTCCTGAACCGTTCCGAACTGCAGTGCTCCTGCTGCCATGGACGCCACCGACGTATTGAGGTAATCCGGCTTTTTCAAGGTCTTTACACTCAATATAACTGTGCAAACTGCGATAAATCCAACCACATAGTTAACCGCCGCCTTATTAAACCTTCCCTTCAGCCACAGCGCCACCCACGCACACAGATACATGATAATAATTGTGAACATCGTCATCATTACAAAGAAATTGGTGTCAAGCACCCTTCCGTAATAGCCGGACTTGGTGTACTTTGTAGGAGAAAATGAGGCATAGTAGAGACAAAGAAGCAGAACACTTACTGGAATCGGAAGCTTAAATTTTCTCTCCCTTCCATCCGAACACCCATAAAAGCTCCAGAAGGAGATAATCGCCGTCATCCCATAATAAAAATACATTGGAGGCTTGTTCATCGCATTTATAAATTTAGTTCCGTCAACGAAGCATCCCTTGATTGTCTCAAAGACGCTGAGATGTCCAATCGGCATTCTGCTCTTGTTTCCCGGAGCAGCCACCACAACTATAAGTCCCACAACTGCACATGCAAGCGGAATCCAGTTGAGCGTCTTTGCAGTCCTCTTCTCATAGATTGTAAATGCAGCCTCATACGCACACAGACATGCACTGACAAGTGACGTAAAAGGATTTCCAAGTCCTACCAAAAACATAAATATGCTTGCAATAACAAGAAATACCTTCCTATGGCTCTCCCAATATAGTGCAGACATACTGTGTGCGAACATAAACATACCAAAAAAGAAGGTATAGTTGGCGACACCCGGCCACCAGTACAGACCTTCGCCCGCATTGACAAGAAAGTTCATAAAAAATGCGATAAACAGCAGTGCCATGCTCACACAGTTGATTAAAGGCATACGGAATCTTCTGTAAAGTATGGCATACATTGCGGCAAGTGAGCCTATACAGAATGTCACGAACATAAAATAGAACGTGAAAGAATACGCATAATCTCCGAATACCGCAGGTGACATGCTTGTGATAAACATACTTAAGAAATTGCCATCCCATGTCTTGTAAATCCCTATCGCATACCTGAATGCTGCGGCAATAAAGCCTAAGACCGAATGATTCTCCAGCCATTGTTCATGCACGTATGTCGTCATCCAATAGTCATCCATAGTAGGATGACTATATTGTGCAACCTTAATTATTGGGTTAATCATGTCATAGAAATACTTTATTACCACAAGCAGAATGATAATCTGTGCTGCATGGTTAAATACGCTTTTCTTATTATTCTTCAACTGTTCCATCAGCCTGTTCAGCATCATCGTCCTCTTCCTTCGTCTCATCTCCCTCGCGAACCTTAGCTACCTTAGCTACCTTGACACCTTCGTCAAGATTTATAAGCTTGACACCCGATGTATTTCTGCCAAGCACCGATATTCCTGCCACCTGCATACGTATTATGACGCCCTCTGTTGTGATTATCATAATCTCTCTGCCCTGGTTAACGGCCTTTACACCTATTACATTTCCGGACTTATCGTTAATCTTATAGCACTTGATTCCCTTGCCGCCTCTGTGCTGTACGGTAAATTCTTCAGTCTTCGTTCTCTTTCCGAGACCATTTTCGGAAACTATTAAAAGCTCCTCACCCTGAGTGTCAAGCTGCATTCCGACAACCTCATCATCGGCGATAAGGTTCATACCGATTACACCCATGGCACTTCTTCCGGTAGGTCTTACATCCTGCTCATTGAAGCGTATACACATACCAAGCCTTGTCACAAGTATTATATCCTTGTTTCCGTCTGTCTCCTTAACCTCGATAAGCTCATCATCATCCCTGAGTGTGATTGTCTGTATACCGGTCTTACGAATGTTGGCGTATTCTTTTGCCGGAGTTCTCTTTACAATACCGTTCTTAGTGCACATGAAAAGATATGTGTCATCTTTTATACCGTTTACAGGTATGATTGCACTTATCTTCTCACCCGGCATAAGCTGTAGGAGATTCACAATCGCTGTTCCTCTTGCGGTACGACCCGCCTCCGGTATCTCATAAGCCTTCATGCGGTAGATACGTCCAAGGCTTGTACAGAACAGAAGATTCTTGTGCGTTGTTGTCATAAACAGGTCTTCTATGTAGTCCTCATCTATCGTCTGCATGCCCTTTATTCCGCGTCCGCCTCTGTTCTGGTTCTTGAAGTTATCAAGTGTCATTCTCTTGATATATCCGAGATTAGTCATAGCTATAACTGTGCTCTCATCAGGAATCAGGTCCTCCATGTTGATTTCGGACTCATCATAGCCGATGGATGTTCTTCTGTCATCACCGTATTTATCGGAGATTGCAATAATCTCCTTACGGATGACCATAAGAAGCTTCTTCTCGTCTGCTAAAATCTCCTTCAACTCCTCTATTCTCGCCCTGAGTGCAGCTAACTCCTGCTCAATCTTCTCTCTCTCTAAGCCTGTAAGTGCTCTAAGACGCATATCAACGATAGCCTGAGCCTGTGCATCAGAAAGACCGAAGCGTTCAATGAGCCTTGCTTTAGCAGCGGCAACATTCTCAGAGCTTCTGATTATGCTTATGACCTCATCGATATTGTCAAGAGCTATCATCAAGCCCTCTAAGATGTGTGCACGCGCCTCAGCCTTGTTAAGCTCATAGCGTGTTCTTCTTGTGACAACATCCTTCTGGTGGAGAAGGTAATAACCTAGCATCTCCTTGAGGTTTAATACCTTAGGCTGCTGGTCCACAAGCGCAAGCATAATCACACCGAAGGTATCCTGCATCTGCGTATGCTTGTAGAGCTGGTTTAAAACTATGTTTGCATTGGCATCCTTGCGCAGCTCAATGCATATTCTCATACCCTGTCTGTCGGACTCATCCCTTAAGTCTGTTATTCCATCTATCTTCTTATCCTTGACAAGCTCCGCTATCTTCTGGATAAGATTTGCCTTGTTGACCATATACGGAATCTCAGACACGATAATACGGCTCTTGCCATTAGGCATAGCCTCTATGTCAGTCACTGCACGAACCTTAATCTTGCCTCGTCCTGTGCGGTATGCCTCCTCGATTCCTCTCTTTCCGATAACCATGGCTCCTGTAGGGAAATCAGGTCCCTTGACAATGTCCATGAGCTCTTCTATATCTGTCTCCCTGTCATTCTCAACCTCGTTGTCGATAATCCTGACAACAGCAGCGATAACCTCGCGGAGATTGTGAGGCGGAATATTGGTAGCCATACCTACAGCGATACCGGAGGTTCCATTCACCATTAGATTCGGGTATCTTGATGGGAGCACTGCTGGCTCCTTCTCCGTCTCATCGAAGTTCGGTGTAAAATCAACCGTATCCATATCGATATCAGCCAACATCTCCATAGAAATCTTACTGAGTCTCGCCTCCGTATATCGCATGGCAGCGGCACCATCACCGTCGACAGAACCGAAGTTACCATGTCCATCAACAAGCGGATATCTGGTCGAAAAATCCTGCGCAAGCTTTACCAAAGCATCATAGATAGATGAATCGCCATGTGGGTGATATTTACCCATGGTATCACCGACAATACGCGCGCACTTTCTGTGTGGCTTGTCCGGACCATTGTTGAGCTCTATCATAGAGTAAAGTATTCTACGCTGTACCGGCTTGAGACCATCCCTTACATCGGGAAGTGCCCTCGCGGCGATAACACTCATCGCGTAGTCTATATATGAGTCCTCCATAGTCTTTTTAAGGTCTACATCATGAACCTTATCAAAGATATGTTCATCCATTAAATTCTCCTCCAAATATTTATAATTTATATATCAAGATTCTTCACGAACTTCGCATTCGCCTCAATGAACTCTCTTCTCGGCTCCACATTGTCACCCATGAGAGTTGAGAAGGTCACATCAATCTCAGAAGCGTAGTCCTCATCGTAGAATACCTTCTTTAAGATTCTCTTCTCAGGGTCCATTGTAGTCTCCCAGAGTTGGTCTGCATCCATCTCACCAAGTCCCTTGTAACGCTGAATCTTGTTGTTCTGGTCACGTCCTACCTCGGTAAGAATGTCATTGAGCTGCTCGTCGGAGTACGCATACCATACCTTCTTGTTTTTCTCAAGCTTGTAAAGAGGCGGCTGTGCAAGATATACGTAGCCCTGCTTGATAAGCTCAGGCATAAATCGATACAGGAAGGTGAGCATAAGTGTAGCGATATGCGCACCATCGACATCGGCATCGGTCATAATGATAATCTTGTGATAACGAAGCCTGCTTATATCAAAATCCTCATGTATACCTGTTCCGAAGGCAGTAATCATGGCCTTTATCTCTGCATTTCCAAGTATACGGTCAAGTCTTGCCTTCTCCACATTGAGTATCTTTCCTCTTAGAGGAAGAATAGCCTGTGTGGCACGGCTTCGCGCAGACTTAGCCGAACCTCCGGCGGAATCACCCTCTACGATAAATATTTCACAATTCTTAGGGTCCTTGTCTGAACAGTCGGCAAGCTTACCCGGAAGGCTCATCGATTCAAGAGCAGTTTTCCTTCTTGTGAGGTCACGCGCCTTTCTTGCAGCCTCCCTCGCCCTCTGGGCAAGAAGTGATTTCTCGCATATCATCTTGGCAACTGTCGGATTCTGCTCAAGGAAATATGTAAGCTGTTCTGTGACAACATTGTCAACCGCTCCTCTCGCCTCACTGTTTCCAAGCTTCTGCTTCGTCTGTCCTTCGAACTGAGGATTCTCAATCTTCACACTCACAATAGCGGTAAGACCCTCTCTTATATCCTCTCCGGTAAGATTCTGTTCGCTGTCCTTTAACAGCTTGTTAGAACGCGCATAGTCATTGAAGGTCTTTGTTATGGCATTCCTAAAGCCTGTAAGGTGCATACCACCCTCAGGTGTATTGATATTATTTACAAACGAATAAATACTCTCGTTGTAGTCATCATTGTGCTGGAAAGCAACCTCAACAGAAATATTGTTTACAGTGCCCTCACAGTAAATAACATTCTCATAGAGCGGAGTCTTGCTGCGGTTTAAGTACTGGACAAATTCCTTTATACCGCCTTCATAGTGGAATACCTTCTCTTTTTTATCCTCTCTGTCATCCCTGAGAATAATCTTGATTCCCTTTGTGAGAAATGCCATTTCCCTGAGACGATTCTTCAATACGTCAAAATCATATACCGTATCCTCAAAGATTTCCTTGTCCGGCAGGAATGTAACCTTCGTTCCGGTCTTTTCAGGGTCGCAGCTTCCGACAATCTTAAGAGGGTACATCACCTTGCCTCTCTCATATCTCTGCTCATATATGCTGCCATCACGGCACACTCTTACCTCAAGCCACTCGGAAAGAGCATTGACAACGGACGCACCTACACCGTGCAGACCTCCTGATACCTTGTAGCCTCCACCGCCGAACTTTCCGCCGGCATGAAGTATCGTAAACACAACCTGTACCGCAGGAAGTCCGGATTTTGCGTTAATTCCTACCGGAATACCTCTTCCGTTGTCCGTCACGGTAATTGAATTGTCTGCGTTAATCTGTACATCAATTTCCGTACAGTAGCCTGCCAATGCCTCATCCACTGAATTGTCAACTATCTCATATACCAGATGATGAAGTCCCTTCGATGATGTACTGCCGATATACATTCCGGGTCTTTTTCTTACAGCCTCAAGCCCCTCCAAAATCTGTATCTGGTCAGCTCCGTAGTTATTTTCCATGCTTTCCTCATTTCTGCGCTAACTAAAATATTATGAAATTCTGATATATACGGCAACAGCGCCTCCATATACATCAATTCGTCACTGCACATCTATTGCACAGCAGACTCAGTTTTTCTCTATAACATGTCCGTTAGTCACATAGAATACCTTGTCCAGGTGAAAACGGTTATTTATAAATTCATCAAGTCCCGTACATGTGACGATGGTCTGTACGTCACTTATACTGTCCAAAAGATAATTCTGTCTGTTTGCATCAAGCTCCGAAAAGACATCATCAAGCAGTAATACCGGGGTATCTCCTGCGATACTCTTTACAAGCTCTATCTCCGACAGCTTAAGGGACAGTGCACAGGTTCTCTGCTGCCCCTGCGAGCCATACTTCCTTACATCCATGTCTCCCAACAGAAAATTCATATCATCACGATGTGGTCCATATCCTGTGGTCTTCTGCCTGATATCTCTATCGCGCGAGTAAACCAGCTTAGTCTTAAAATCAGCCTCTGTCACATCCGGCTCATATACAAGCTTTAACTGTTCCTTGTTGCCGGAAAGCCTGTTATGTATATCATATATAATACCATTCAGGTTTTCTACAAACCTCTGTCTTATCTTTATAAGCTCAAGCCCATAGCTTACAAGCTGTTCATCCCACACATCCAGTGTATCCGCAAGTGACGGATTAAAGGCTATATCCTTCAGAAGCTTATTGCGCTGAAGAAGAACCTTGTTATAATTGACCAGATTATGAACATATATCTTGTCCAACTGGCACAGCTCCATATCCATAAATCTTCTACGCTCAGCAGGTCCGCTCTTAATTATGTTGAGATCCTCGGGTGAAAAGAACACTATATTGATTATTCCAAGCAGATCCACTGCCCTTTTTATCGGTATTCCGTCTATCGCCACGCCCTTAGCTTTTGCCTTCTTAAGATGCATATCTATTCTGTGAGGAATATTGTGCCTTCTCACAAGCATCTTAATATGTGCCTCATCGCTGTCGAAGGCGATTATCTCCCTGTCCTTGCCGGCTCTGTGTGACTTGGTAGTACCGGCAACATATATTGCTTCAAGTATATTCGTCTTTCCCTGCGCATTGTCACCATAAAGAATATTGGTTTGCGGCGAAAACTTCATGCCAAGGAGCTCATAATTTCTGTAATTTTGCAGATCAAGAGCTTCGATAACCATGTCTATACCCCCTGCATACTGCAGGCATTGCCTGCAGTACTGCCGCCAATAAATAGTTTGAAAGCTTCACCTTCAAATTTACTCCTCAATTCTGATAGTTTCTCCATCATACTCAACAACATCACCTGCATGAAGCTTCTTGCCCCTCTGAAGCTCCACAGCACCATTTACCTTTACCTGTCCGTCAAGTATAACAAGCTTAGCGTCAACTCCCGATTCAACAAGACCGGCTGCCTTTAATGCCTGTCCAAGCTTTATAAATTCATCGCGCAATTTAATTATTTCCATATTTTCCCTTTCTTACTCCTTCATACATAATTCTTTTCTATTGGATACATTTAAAAATCATCTTAATATATATGATATCAGGGTCAAAAGGTCAGAAACCTGAATTTTGAGGATTGCGAGAGTGCAAAGCACGAAGCAATCCGGTATCATTGGAAGCAAAATACCTTTTGACCCCAACATCATATATATTTTAATATAATATTTTAGCTGAAACTATGTTAGCATAATATTTATGAATAAATATTCATTATTAGCTTATATTTATTCTTTATGCATAATTATACAGTATAATTATGCATAAAATTCTTGTATGCACGAGATTACAGCTCAACTATATTATTATCTATTCTAATAGTTGTTAAAATTTACAGGAAGAATCAGATATACATATTCATTCCTGTCATCACGGATAAAGCAAGGCGCCTTTGAATTCATGAGATATATAGAAATCTGTTCATCATCTATAACCTTAAGCGCATCCATAAGGAATCTGCCGTTAAAGCCAATCATTATGTCTTTGCCTTCCTTGGTAATATCAATATCCTCGTTCATGGAACCGATAGGTGAGTTAATCTTTATCTCAAGATTGCCGTCTGTGATATTTACAATAATAGGCTTCTTATCTCCCTCCTTAACAAGAAGCATTGAACGGTCAATACAATCCAAAAATTCCTTTTTGTTAATGACAACCTTCGTCTCATAATCCTTTGAGAGCATCTGGTCAATCTTGAAAAATTCTCCATCGATAAGTCTTGAAACAACCTTAGTCTCATCAAATTCAAATAAAATATGATTGTCGGTGAAGAAAATACTCACGTTCTCATCAGTCTCAGCGGAGAGAATCTTACTGATTTCATTGAGTGTCTTTCCCGGAACAATTACTTTAATAGGTTCATATGATTCCTTAAGCTCAATAGTTCTTATTGAAATTCTGTGGCCATCAAGTGTAACAACCCTAAGATTGTTATCTTTAACCTCAAAAAGCTCACCGGTCATAATTCTGTTGGTACTCTCTGAATCGGCTATTGAAAAAATTGTCTGTCTTATCAATTCCTTAAGAGAGAACTTTGAAAGTTCAATATATCTATCCTTATCTACATAAGGCAGGCAGGAAAAATCTTCTCCGGATTTACCGGCAATTGTAAAGTTAGCCTTTTCACAGGTAATCCGGGCAACATAATTCTCATCTGTTTCAATGGTAACTTCATTGTCAGGAAGCTTTCTTATAATATCAGAAAATATCTTAGCATCTATGGCAATGATACCACGATGTTCGATTTCACCTTTGATAACTGTTTCAATGCCAAGCTCCATATCGTTACCTGTAAGTTTAATTTCACCGGCGGTTGCATCAATTAGTATGCATTGAAGAATTGTCATTGTAGTCTTAGCAGGAACAGCCTTCTGGACTATGGTTATACCGGATAATAGGTCAGATTTATTGCATATGATTTTCATTGTTAATTCTCCTTTCAAAAGAAATGCACAGTGGAGTGCTGTTAATAAATAAATAAAAATATTCAGCAATAGTCGTAGTAGGGGGTGTGAATATGTTGATAACCCCTCTGAAGCCGCTAAAAATAAGGGTTTCAGAAAAAGAATAAGTGTGTTAATAATCAAAGGACAAGCTGTTAAGGCAATGTGGACAAAAATAAAACCTAAAAATACATGTGGACAGAAAAATAGTTTATACACAGAAAAATAACATTTATCAACAGTTATCCACAGGATTATTCAGCTGTTTATCCACAAAGAATAACGAGTTTCTACCTTATTATAATGTATATAAAATAATGGTGATAACTTATTGAATTCTATGATGGGTTAATCTTCTTTATAAGAATATCAATAAGCTCCTTAGTCTGTTCGTTATTTTTAATAGCATCGGATATCTTGTCCGCACCATGAATAACGGTGGTGTGGTCACGGTTGCCTATAAGCTTGCCGATAGTTGCAAGCGGTACATCAGTCATTGCGCGACAAAGATACATAGCAATCTGGCGAGGGTAAACAATCTCTTTATTGCGCTTATGGGATGTGATATCGGCAGGCGTAATATTGAAATGATCCGACACAGTCTTGATGATGAGATCCGGTGTTACATCCCTTGTCTCGTTAGGGAAGATGATGTCGCGGAGTGCTTCCTCAGCAAGGGCAATGCTCAGATCGTTATGTGTAAACTTAGCGTAGGCGGTGAGCTTGGTGAGAGAGCCTTCAAGCTCACGGATGTTGGATTTAATATTGTTGGCAATGTACTCTAATATCTCATTGGGAACATTAAGGTTTTCAAATTCGGCCTTCTTTCGTAGAATAGCCATTCTCGTCTCATAGGAAGGCGGAGCAATGTCAACCGTGAGACCCCATTCAAATCTCGAACGAAGCCTGTCCTCTAATGTGGCAATGTCCTTAGGCGGACGATCGGATGATATAACAATCTGCTTCTTGGATTCACGCAGGGCGTTAAAAGTATGGAAGAACTCCTCCTGAGTACTTTCCTTACCTGCGATAAACTGAATATCATCGATAAGCAGCACGTCAACCTTACGATATTTATCGCGGAATTTCTGATTGGTATTGGTACGGTCATTCTTGATGGATTCGACCAGTTCATTGGTAAACGCCTCTGAGGTAACATACATGACCTTCTTGTTAGGATCCTTGGTCAGGATGTAGTTACCTATAGACTGCATGATATGCGTTTTTCCAAGACCAACACCTCCGTAAATAAAAAGAGGATTGTAAATCTCGGCAGGTGATTCGGCAACAGCAACAGCCGCAGCATGGGCGAAGCTGTTATTATCACCAACGACATAAGTATCAAAGGTATATTTTCTGTTGAGTCCGGCCTTTTCAAAGGTCTCATCGGAAGGGGCAGAGACAGAAACAATAGGTTTGGCATTATTCACGTTGGAGGATGAATTAACAAGCCTGTCGATATCGGAGGTCTGGCTTGGAAAAATAAATTGTATATCAAGCTCTAATCCGGTACATTCAGCAACGGCAACCTTCAGAGGAACAGTGTATTTCTTATCTATATAGTTAATATAGTTCTGACCCATTCTCTCATCAGGAAGAAGCAGAAATAACACGTTGTCATGTGTATCATAAGGAATAAGAGGCTGAAGCCAGGTCTTAAAAGATACATCACTGATTTCATGTTCACTCTTTATTGTCTCTAAAATCTCAGGCCATTTTTCTTTAATTTCAATAATCATCGATAATTCCCCCATTTTGTGTCATTCTAATCTATTATACCTTAAAATGAGCGGATTTTCAATGGATTATCTCAGTTTGGGAGAGAAAATAAGCGGAGAGCTGTTTTAAAGATATATATAAACAATTGGTTTACATAATATTTTTATAAAGGTTGCATATAATATATCTTTCAGAAAAATTATGAAATAGTAAAAATTCTTTTTGTGAATATTGTGAATATCTTAATTAACATTATCCATACCCTGAAATAGGGACTTCGTGGATAAAATTAACAGGTTAATAACATTAATCAACAGACTTATCCACAACTTATCCACAATTTGGGGATAACTTTAGGGATAACTTTTTGTGGATAAACCGGTTGTCAATAATAACCTGATTAAACACAAAATAATGGGTGCTGTAATGAAAAAAAGCTTGACTTTATTTGTGAAAATGAATAAAATGAAAACGATGTTTTAATTATAGTATGATATGCTTACCTGATTATGCCATATCATTATCAAAAAGGAGGTGTACGAGAATATGAAGCAGACATTCCATCCAAAGAAGAGACAGAGAAACAAGGTTCACGGTTTCAGAGCAAGAATGAGCACAGCAAACGGCAGAAAGGTTTTATCTGCAAGAAGAGCTAAGGGAAGAAAGAGCTTAACAGTATAGGCCGCAGGTGTGTGGCCTTTTTTTCTATGAAAAATCATAGGAGGAAGTTAGAAGCATGAGCAGTTATGAGACTTTGAAAAAAAACATCGATTTTCAAAAGGTATATAAGAGTGGTAAGTCTTATGCCAATAAATATCTGGTCATGTATGTTTTGGAGAATGGAACGGATATTACCAGAATAGGTATATCTGTGAGTAAGAAGGTCGGGAATAGTATTGTCCGGCATCGTCTCACGAGGCTTATAAGAGAAGCGTGCAGACTCAATTACAATAGTATACGGACAGGTTATGACATTGTGATTATTTCAAGAGCAGCACATAAGGGCAAGGGCTTTGCAGATACGCAGAGTGCACTTATTCATATATGTAAGCTGCATGGAATTTATCGAGGTGAATGATTGTAAATGAAAAAGCTGTTGATAGCGATGGTAAGATTTTACAGAAGGTTTTTATCGCCAATGAAAAAATATCCAACCTGTATATACACTCCAACCTGTTCTCAGTATGCCATCGAGGCTATTGAGAAATATGGCGCCCTTAAGGGGAGCTATCTGACAACAAAGAGAATACTTCGGTGTAACCCTTTTGCAAAGGGAGGGTATGACCCTGTACCATAACATTAGTTGGACCTATGGTCCAACTATTAATAATTTGAACCGATGGTTCAAATTATGGTGGAACCTACGGTTCAAATTATGATGGAACTTACGGTTCAAATTATGATGGAACCTGCGGTTCAAATTATGATGGAACCTGCGGTTCAAATTATGATGGAACCTACGGTTCAAATTATGATGGAACCTGCGGTTCAAATTATGATGGAACCTACGGTTCAAATTATGATGGAACCTATGGTTGAAATTATGATGGAACCTACGGTTGAAATTATGATGGAACCGATGGTTCGGATTATGATGGAACTGATGGTTCAGGTTATGGTAAGAATATGGTTATGATTTTAGAAGGTCTCTGGTCTTTCTAAATATAATGGGTTATTTTCATCGAGTATGATAATGACCGGGAAGGAATAGGAATAACAATGATTTTATTAAGAGTGCCTATTCTTGGTGATATTATCGATTTTATCGCCTTGTTAATGGGCTATATTATGCAGGCGTTGTTCTTTATCACCGGTGGCTTTAACATCGGATTATGTATTATTCTGTTTACAATTATTGTAAGGCTTATAATGATGCCTATGACAATAAAGCAGCAGAGATTCTCCAAGCTGTCAGCCATGATGCAGCCTGAGCTTGCGGCGATTCAGAATAAATATAAGGGTAAAAACGATACTGCGTCCATACAGAAAATGCAGCTTGAGACGAAGGCTGTCTACGAGAAGTATGGAACATCTCCTACAGGCGGATGCCTTCAGATGTTTATACAGCTTCCTATTTTCTACGGAATTTTCGCGGTAGTTCGTGATATTCCATATTATGTTCCTAGAGTAAAGGCGTTATTTGAGCCTGTAATCAGTGCGATAACAGGTGTAACGAATTACAATCAGGTACTTATTGACAGTGGACTTACCACAGCAGCTTATGATACAGAGGATGCACTTCTTAGATTCTTAAATGCATTTTCTTCAGAACAGTGGGAGACACTTAAGAATGCTTTTACAAGCTATGGAAACGGAATTTCCGATACGATAGCACAGCAGTCTGAGAAGATTTTACATGTAAACAATTTCTTCGGAATTAACTTAGCGACAGCACCGGGCTTTAAGCTCAGCCTTGCACTTTTAATTCCTCTTTTAGCTGGTCTTACACAGTGGCTTTCCGTAAAGCTCATGCAGTCGAAGAACCCTGTGAATAATGATGACGAGAACAACACGGCAGCACAGTCAATGAAGATGATGAACACAATGATGCCTGTTATTTCGGCTGTGTTCTGTGTTTCCATGCCTAGCGGTCTTGGACTTTACTGGATTATGGGTAGTGTTGTGCAGTGTATACAGCAGATTTTTATTAACAAGTACATGGACAAGGTTGATGTGGAAAAGCTCATTGCCAAGAACATGGATAAGGTTAATAAGAAGAGGGCTAAGAAGGGACTTCCTCCTAAAAAGGTTGATACCTCAGCGGTAACCAATTATGAGGAGGCTGTACAGAGAAAAGAGGACGAGGTTGCCAGAAGAGGCGAGCGCGCCAAGGAAATCAAAGAATCTACAGAATATTACAACCAGAACGCGAAGCCGGGTTCACTTGCGGCAAAGGCGAATATGGTTAAGATGTACAATGAGAAAAATTCAAAGAATTAGTATTGGAGGAAAAATATCATGGAGTATATAGAGATTACCGGCAAAACGGTAGACGAAGCCATTACTAATGCGACTATTAAGCTTTCTGTGACAAGCGATAAGCTTGAGTATGAGGTAGTTGACAAGGGAAGCAACGGATTTTTGGGAATCAACAGACGTCCTGCAGTGATTAAAGTTCGCATAGCTGATGCACAGGATGAATTTGAGCAGGTGGTCAAAGAGGCAGTAGCGGCTCCTAAGCAGGAGAGCAAGCCTTTTAAGAAGCCTGAAGTTAAAAAAGTGGATACTCAGGCACCTAAGAATGAATTTAAAAGAACTTCAGAGAATGTTAAGCCTGTCAATACTGAGAAGCCGTTACAGGTTAAGAGCACTCCTGCCCAGAAGCCGGAAGAGAATATGGACAAGACTTCAAAGAGACCGGTTGCAGGTGATAATATGGAACCGGCAATTAAGAAGTTCCTTGGCGATGTTTTAAAGGCAATGGATATGGAAGCTGAGGTTAAGGTCGTTATTGATGAGAACGAAGGCTCCGTTGATATAGAGCTTGTAGGCGAGAACATGGGAGTTCTTATCGGTAAGAGAGGTCAGACACTTGACTCATTACAGTATCTTGTAAGCCTTGTGGCTAACAAGGAAGCAGACGGATATTTTCGCGTGAAGTTAGATGCCGAAAATTACCGTGCAAGAAGAAAGGAGACACTCGAGTCTCTTGCAAAGAATATTGCATACAAGGTTAAGAGAACCAGAAAGCCTGTTTCTCTTGAGCCGATGAATCCGTATGAGAGAAGAATCATACATTCAGCACTTCAGAATGACAAGTATGTATCAACAAGAAGCGAGGGCGAGGAGCCTTTCCGCCATGTAGTTGTATATTTGAAGAGAAATGCGTAAATTATCCTTGCATTCAACTTAAAAGTAACATATTATCAAGATGTGTGCGTATGCGAATATGTGCACATCTTTTTAAGTTATATAGAAATGAGGATAAGTATGGAGAGTCGTGAAACAATCGCTGCGATTGCGACAGGTATGGGTAATGCCGGAATTGGCATTGTGAGAATAAGCGGTGATGCTGCAATTACGGTTGCAGACAGGGTTTTTAAGGGAAAAAGTAATAAAAAATTATCGGAATCAAGGAGCCACATGGCTCATTATGGACATATATATGACGGTGAGGAGCTTATTGATGAGGTTCTTGTGCTGGTTATGAAGGAGCCTAACACATACACGCGCGAGAATGTGGTGGAGATTGACTGCCATGGAGGTGCGTATGTGACCAGAAGGATTCTTGAGCTTGTCTTAAGAAATGGTGCAAGACCGGCAGAACCGGGAGAGTTTACGAAGAGAGCGTTCCTGAACGGAAGGATTGACCTTGCACAGGCGGAGGCGGTTATTGACGTTATAAACGCAAAAAATAATTACGCGTTAAAAAGCTCTGTGAACATGCTAAACGGAAAGTTATCCACAGAGATTAAAAAAATCAGGGAAGAGCTTATATACAATATAGCCTTTATTGAGGCGGCTTTGGACGATCCTGAGCACATTAGTCTGGATAACTATGTGGATAAGTTGGATAACTATGTGGATAAGTGGATAAACGCTGTGGATAAGTTGTTGAAAAGTGTTGACAACGGTAAGATATTTACTGAGGGTGTGAGGACAGTCATACTGGGTAAGCCCAATGCCGGAAAATCCAGCCTTTTAAACACTCTTTTAGGCGAGGAAAGAGCGATAGTTACGGACATTGCGGGCACTACGAGGGATACTCTTGAGGAGCAGATTAACCTGCATGGAATCATACTGAAGCTCATCGATACGGCGGGCATAAGACAGACTGAGGATATTGTGGAAAAGCTTGGTGTGGATAAGTCGAGAAGATTTGCCAGAGAGGCAGATTTGATTATATATGTTGTGGATGGCTCCACCGGGCTTGATGACAATGACATGGATATCATATCCATGATTAACGAAGGTATTCAGGGAAAGGTAATAGTTCTTCTGAATAAATCCGACCTTCAGACTAAGACAACACAGGAGGACATAAAGGGATTTATTGATTGTCCGGTTATAAGCATTTCTGCCAAGGAGCAGTCCGGAATTGAGGAGCTTGAGAAAAAGCTTGAAGAGATGTTCCTAGGAGGAGAGATTTCCTATAACGATGAGGTCATGATTACGCGCGTAAGGCAGAAGGACGCACTGCAGCAGGCTAAGGAGAGCTTTCTGCTTGTCAGGGACGGAGCAGCTATGTCGGTTCCGGAGGATTTGTTAACGATCGACCTTATGAATGCCTATGAGGAGCTTGGAAAGGTTATCGGTGAGTCGGTTGAGGAAGACCTTGTGAATGAGATTTTTGGCAAGTTCTGTATGGGAAAATAAGAAATATTATAGAAAAGAGAGGCTGTGCGTTGCCGCATGGATGAAAGTTTGAAAAAAACATTTTCAAACTACTTATTGGTGGCAGTACTGCAGGCAATGCCTGCAGTATGCAGAGGTATAAGTTTGAAAAAACATTTTCAAACTACTTATTGGTGGCAGTACTGCAAGCAATGCCTGCAGTATGCAGAGGTATAAGTTTGAAAAAAACATTTTCAAACTACTTATTGGTGGCAGTACTGCAAGCGGTGCTTGCAGTATGCAGGGGGATAAAAAATGGAAAATTATCTTGAGGAAAATTATGATGTTGTAGTTGTAGGCGCCGGACATGCAGGATGCGAGGCAGCACTTGCCTGTGCCAGGCTGGGGCTTGAGACGATCATGTTCACGGTGAGCGTTGAGAGCATTGCAATGATGCCTTGTAATCCCAATATTGGCGGAAGCTCCAAGGGACATCTTGTGAGAGAGCTTGATGCATTGGGCGGAGAGATGGGCAAAAATATTGATAAAACATTCATCCAGTCTAAGATGCTTAACAGCTCCAAGGGACCGGCAGTTCACTCCCTGCGTGCGCAGGCTGACAAGTCGGAGTACAGCAGGCAGATGAGAAGAACTATTGAGAATACGGAGCACCTTACCGTCCGTCAGGCGGAGGTAGCGGATATTCTCACGGACGATGGCAGGAATGTTACAGGTGTAAAGACCTATTCCGGAGCTGTATATCACTGCCGCGCAGTTGTGCTTTGTACAGGAACATATCTCAAGGCTAGGTGCATATACGGCGATGTGAGCAGCTATACAGGTCCTAATGGACTTCAGGCTGCCAATCACCTTACCGATGCCCTAAAGAGGCTTGGAATCGAAGTGAGACGCTTTAAGACGGGTACACCGGCGCGTGTGGACAAGCGCTCAATCGATTTTTCAAAGATGGAGGAGCAGTTCGGTGATAAGCACATTGTTCCGTTTTCATTCACAACCAACCCGGACGATATACAGAAGGAGCAGGTATCGTGCTACCTTACATATACGAATGAGAAAACCCACAAGATTATAAGGGATAATCTCGACCGCTCCCCATTGTATTCGGGAAAGATAGAGGGCACAGGCCCTCGCTATTGTCCATCCATAGAGGACAAGGTTGTAAGATTTGCGGATAAGGACAGACATCAGGTCTTTGTTGAGCCGGAGGGCAATTATACCAACGAAATGTATCTTGGCGGAATGTCAAGCTCGCTCCCGGAGGATGTACAGTATGCCATGTACCGCACTGTTCCTGGACTTGAGAATGTAAAGATTGTAAGAAACGCGTATGCGATAGAGTATGACTGTATCAATGCTGTGGAGCTTAAGTCCTCACTTGAGTTCAAGAATGTCCACGGACTTTTTTCAGGTGGACAGATAAACGGAAGTTCAGGCTATGAGGAGGCTGCGGTGCAGGGACTTATAGCCGGAATCAACGCGGCAATGAAGCTTCTTGGAAGGGAGCCTTTGATTCTTGACCGTTCGGAGGCCTATATAGGAGTGCTGATAGATGACCTTGTCACCAAGGAAAGCCATGAGCCTTACAGAATGATGACCTCAAGGGCAGAGTACAGGCTGCTTTTAAGACAGGACAATGCGGACTTAAGACTGTCGGCAAAGGGACATGAGATTGGACTTATTTCCGATGAGCGAATGGAAAAGGTTGAGGAAAAGAGAAGAGCGATAGCTGAGGAGATAAAGCGCCTTAGCAGCGTTATGATAGGTGGAACAAACGAAGTGTGCGATTTCCTCGCAAGACACAACAGCACTGCGCTCAACAACGGTGTATCGCTTGCAGACCTCATAAAGCGCCCTGAGCTTGATTATGAGACAATTGCGGAGCTTGATAAGGACAGAAAGCCTCTTCCCTGGGATGTCATCGAGCAGGTTAATATAAATATAAAGTATCAGGGATATATTGAGAGGGAGCTAAGACAGGTTGAGCACTTTAAGAAGCTTGAGAAGAAGCTGATACCTGATAATATAGATTATGATGAGGTTGGAAGCCTGAGACTTGAGGCAAGACAGAAGCTTAAGAGCTTTAGACCACGTTCTATCGGACAGGCCTCACGAATCTCCGGCGTGTCACCGGCGGATGTTACAGTGCTGTTAGTGTACCTTGAGAGCAGAAGATAGTATGGCAGAAAATATCATTTAGAGATAATACATAAAAAGAGTTAGGAGAGTGTTGATGGCAGATTTTTTAAGAGATAGTCTGGAAAAAATTGGTTATAATGCGACTGATTTGCAGTGTGAGCAGCTTAACAGCTTCCATAAGCTTCTGTGTGAGTGGAATGAATTTATGAACCTTACAGGTATTACTGAATATGATGAGGTTGTTATTAAACATTTTGTGGACAGTCTTGCGGTAAATTGTGTATATTCCTTCAAAAAAACAGACAGGGTTGTGGATATCGGTACGGGAGCGGGCTTTCCGGGCATACCGTTAAAGATAATGTATCCGGATACTGATTTTACTCTTTTAGATTCGCTCAACAAGAGAATCAAGTTCTTAGACGAGGTCATCAGGCAGACCTCCCTAAAGAACATTGAGACTCTCCACGCAAGAGCGGAGGACTACGCGAAAAACAGGGATTACCGTGAGAAATTCGATGTGTGCGTATCGCGCGCAGTGGCGAATCTGTCAACCTTGAGTGAGTACTGCCTTCCTTATGTCAAGGTCGGAGGCTGTTTTATAGCATATAAGGCGGGACAGCTTGATGAGGAGCTTAAATCCGCTGAAAGAGCTGTGAAGCTGTTAGGCGGGGAGATAGCGGATGTGCACAGGCTTACATTGCCGGATACGGATATAGACAGGACATTTGTTGTAATAAAAAAGACGGCAGCCACCTCTAAGAAATATCCAAGAAAGGCGGGACTGCCGGCGAAGGAGCCGCTGCAGTAGGATGATAAAGTATAGCAATAAGACTTATTATGATTAGTAATTCCTGCATTGAATAGCAATGAGCCTGAAACACAGCAATTTATAAATTGTGGTGTATCAGGCTCATAATATTCTGTTTTTAAATATTTAATTGAAGAAGCTGTTGAGTATCCTGGCAAGCTTGTCAGGACATTCAAGCTGTGGGGCGCTGATATCTTCGAGAATGACGGAGGATATATTTTCCTTGTCGATATCGAAGGCCGGCAGTGCTTTTTTTGCCTGCCTGTCGGCGGAGCCGGTTACAATGAGTATAGGTGTTGACAGCTTAGACAGCATACGGGCAATATCTGAGTTTAAAAGGTTGCCATGTATGCTTGCCAGCAGAAAACGTCCGTAATAGCCGCCGGTGTGAGCTGCCTCGTACATGGAATCGGCAAGCTCATTCTTCTGTGCCACTTCAAGTCCGGATACCTTGGACAGCTTGTCCATTATGGCAGCGCGGTTGTATTTAAGATTGTACATAAATGAACCGATAACAGGAGTGTTATATACAGCACGGATACATTTTGCAAATACAGGCTTGGTAGAAGGATTGCAGTAGGTAGTCTCCATAGCCTGCGGATTGATAAAGGATAAACCAGAATAGAGCTTAGGTGCCGTCAATGCCGCACAGATAAGTATTGCAGAGGATGTCGATATCGCAGCGGCATGCATACCCGTAGCGGTGTCATGGTGTCTTAGGATTCTGTTTTTCACAAAATCGTTGACTGCAAGGGCGTACATATAGATGGAATAATCAATGGTGCTCTTGTCCGAAAAACCGCAGCCCGGTAGGTCTATGACATATACGGAATGGGATTTGCCAAGCTCTGTTGCTGCAGCTATCCACTCGGACATGTTGGCTGACGGTTCAAGGGTGTGCAGCAGGAGAACAGGGCTGCCGCTTCCATAATGCCTATAGTATATATCACCGAAACGTCCTGTGTACACGCGGCATTCTTCACGATGATTGTGGTTGCCGGAGGTTGCCTTATTATATTCATAGGTGTTGTAGACAGCCATGCACCCAAGTGCCAGGGCTGTCATTTTCAGAAAGGGATGTTTATTTTTGTTGTGACTCATACGAACCTCATTTCTGAGCGATTTTAATTGAAGCTGTGCCGTCAAAGCAATCTGCTTTCGCTCAGAGGCAGATTGCTTATGTTTGAAATATACTTTATATACAGTATAGTATAATACAAATTAACTGACAAGCATGTTTTTTTTATTATAAGCTTTTCAAAAAGCAAATTATAGTATATAATTATTTATAATAGTTCCAATTTACTAGTTGATATTTCAGCAGCTTATAGGAAAAATATTTGACTTGCCAATAAGATATATAACTGAGAGATTCTATGTTATAATGTCATATATTGTGGAATTGTATACACAATGTATGAGTGGTTATTGATACACATATACTTATCAAGATATTTGTCCTGTTTTAAAGAGTATTGGTAAAACCATGTATTAAAAAAAAGATTTACATTTTGCAACGGTCGGATATATTTATATTATATTATGATGTTGGTATCAAAAGGTATTTTGCCCCCAATGATACCGGATTGATTCGTGCTTTGCACTCTCGCAATCTTCAAAAACATTCATAATTCGCTCATTTTTCTACGAAAAATGGCTGCTTATTCATGTTTTTGGCGGGTTCCAAGGTCAAAAATCCTTTTGCAAGCAAGCTTGCTTCAGATTTCTGACATTTTGACCCTGATACCATATTATACGACCATATATTCAAATTAGTATGCTTTGACCCTGACGTCATCAGGTGATTAAAAAATACATAATGGTTTATTAAACTAAACATAACAAATGATATTGATGTGGATAAGTTTTACATCCACATATGAAAAATATACTTTGGTGATTATCTGCCGGGTATGTTGAAGGAGGAAAGCGTAGATGCCGATTAATGTTATAATTGCGGATGATCATACTATTGTTAGAGAGGGTGTTAAGTGTATTCTTGACAATACGGGAGATATAAATGTTGTTGCTGAAGCTTCGGATGGATATGAATGCCTGAATGCTGTCAGTAAAATGAATCCTAACATAGTATTATTAGACATTAATATGCCTAATCTGGATGGCTTGAAGGTGTTAGAGATAATGAAAGACCAGAAGGTTAGTTCAAAGGTTCTTTTCCTTACAGCAACGGATAATCCCGATTTACTTATGAAAGCTGTAGATATGGGATGTGATGGATATATACTTAAGAAATCAGATTCTACGACTTTGAGAAAGGCTATTCATTCGGTTTATAATGGTGAGCTTTATATAGAACCGGAGTTGATGCCAATACTGAATGAGACGGTTTCGGTTCGCGATACGGCGATGGATAGATTGAATGATTTGACAAGAAGAGAGATTGATGTGTTAAAGCTGTTAGCAGAAGGACTATTTAACAAAGAAATTGCAAGCAGATTGAACATAAGCGAAAGAACAGTCAAGAATCATGTGTCTAATATATTTAAGAAGATTTCGGTATCTGATAGAACACAGGCAGCAGTATTTGCGATTAAGAATAACCTGATTAAGATTTCATATTGATATGATGATGTTGCACCGGCAATGTTTCACGTGAAACATTGCCGGTGATTTTTCTTTTATGATGTTGGGGTCAAAACATGTGCTATAAACTTAGCGTATATAATGTGTTGTATTTATGCATATTACGACTTTTGGGAGAAACTTAGATTTTTTTAGAACTATGCTAGGTCCCTAGCCCCCAATAGCATGGATGCTGATTTAGAAGAATGCATACAGGGATGTATGCCGGCTTCGGTGGCAAAAGTATAGAATATCTTTCTCAGAGTTCTTAGGACATCTTGCTTCGGACAACGGAGCTGATGTGCATAAATATAATACGTTATACACTTGCATATCAAATTAGCAAATTTTACCATCAACATCCTTTTATAGAACTACAATGTTTCACGTGAAACATAAAACATTAAAAAAATTGTATTCTTTGCAATTAAATTGTAGTATTTATAATTTAAAGCTGTTATAATAAAAACCAGTGAGTCATTTATAAAGTTTTGTATCAGATTCTTGAAGTTTATTTCATCAATCAGGTTTTTGAATATAAAATGCAATTCTTCATTTTTGTACAATTATAGGATGTTGAGGTCAAAACATGTTCTATACATTCATATATTAAACTTGCATGTTTTGCACCCAACATCATTATATATTATTGATAAAACAGCGTGGAGCAGATTGCGTATATTCATTTCATTACCAAGCTTCTTGGCTTTACCAAAGAATCTATAAAGTGAAACAATAATGTGATAAAAGCTCTCAAAGAGCTTAGGGAGTACACAGCATGATAACAAAATCTATAATATGACTTAAAATGAATTAAAAGGTAGGATATGCAAATGGGAAGAATTATTGCAGTAGCAAACCAGAAGGGTGGGGTGGGTAAGACCACCACAGCAATTAACCTGTCATCCTGCCTGGCAGAGCTTGGACAGAAGGTTCTTGTTGTTGACACTGATCCGCAGGGAAATACAACAAGCGGTCTGGGAGTAGACAAGGATGCAGCGGAGCTGACAGTTTATCAGTTGATGATTGGTGAATGTCAGATCAGAGAGTGCATTGAGCATACTCAATTTGAAAGGCTTGATGTGATTCCATCGAATGTGAATCTTGCCGGAGCAGAGATAGACCTTATCGGAATAGAGGATAGGGAATATATACTAAAGAAAGCACTTGCAGAGGTGAGAGAGGAATATGATTTTGTAATACTTGATTGTCCACCGTCTCTGAGCATGCTTACTGTAAATGCTATGACGGCAGCAGATACTGTGCTTGTACCAATCCAGTGTGAATACTATGCACTTGAAGGATTATCACAGCTTATGCACACGATAAGCCTTGTGCAGAACAGACTCAATCCCGATTTGGAGATGGAAGGTGTCGTATTCACAATGTATGATGCAAGAACAAATCTGTCTCTTCAGGTTGTCGAAAATGTTAAGGAGAATCTTAAACAGACAGTATATAAGACTATAATTCCAAGAAATGTAAGACTTGCTGAGGCACCAAGCCACGGACTTCCGATAAATTACTACGATTCAAAATCGGCAGGTGCGGAGAGCTACAGATTGCTTGCGCAGGAAGTAATTCATCGCGGGGATGATAACTGGGAATATTAAATCAATTTTATGAAAATATGCATACTCATTCAATAATTTTTAATATTGTAGGGTTAGTACAGCTTGCCGGGGAAATAAAGCTGAAAAATATTTAAAGAGTAGCTGTATAATAAAATTTAAATGAAGTTGGGAATCAAAAGATGCAGAATTAATTAATGTACGATTACATAGAGTATGTTTTATTACGTATAGAATGTTTAATTGCGTATATAGAATATTATATTGTGTATAGAATATTATATTGCGTATAGAATGTTTTATTACATAGAGAATGTTTTATTACATAGAGAATGTTTTATTACATAGAGAATGTTTTATTACATAGAGAATGTTTTATTACATAGA
>ENA-ORKV01000783-ORKV01000783.1-human-gut-metagenome-genome-assembly--contig:-NODE-783-length-31992-cov-8.054520_pt1 | contig 31992 bp, 33 predicted proteins | sample MGYA00243058_ERZ508805 | MGnify/ENA primary metagenome ERZ508805 (study PRJEB26277, sample SAMN04329770) | human gut metagenome | biome: human-associated habitat | host: Homo sapiens | place: USA... | reverse complement strand
AACTATATAAGATATAATAAAATGAAAATCAATATCATAATGCAAAATTTATGAAATTCCTAAAAGTTCTGATAATGTGTTTCATCTTTACTTTGCAAAACTAGGAAAAAGATAACTAACCTGCAAAAGTTATTGGTATGACTTATGGCTTTTAAGATCATCATTCATCTGCCTCTGGCTTCTCCTCATCTTCCGGATCTTGTCATTATTATGCTGTGAATCAGCATCTTGAACTTTTTCCCTATTACAGATAGGAATATTCCCCCGGAAACATAGGAAAAATCATTCGGGAGTCTCGGATTCCTTGTCTATCTTTGCTTCATCGAAAACCAGAGGACACAAAGTCCTCACAATACAGGAAACCATGAAACGAGGAAAAAGTTATAGAATGATATGCGGGATGTTGATGCTGATCACTTTCGCGTTTGCTTTTCAGGCATGTGATTATGTAGGAGTAGAGATAGGTGTCGGTACAGATGCATATCGTGAAAATACAGACTACCTGTGCAGCCGTCCCTGGTCTGACGAATGGTATGATGATTATGGAACTTATTACTATCAGGAACTCAGATTTTACGGAAACAATACGGGAGAAGATTATCTGTATACACAGGACCGCCACGGATACATACAGGAAAGTGTGTACAGCTTCACATGGGACTGGTTCAACAGTATGTATACCAGTATCCGGCTGACTTATGGCCCCGGTGATTACTCGTATATGGACAATATATCCATGGGAGGTAACCGTTTAAATTGTTTACTCGACGGACAGCCAGTCTATTTCGTTGGGAAATAAGATTTTTAAGAACATTGTGTGAACAATTTGCGTGTGTCTTTGTTTATTGAATATAACATAAAAAGAGACTCATTCTTGTTTTCATTTTTAAGATAATTAATTTTTTGGTTTATTTATCGTGTAGCTGCATCTGCCTCAGGAACTGGTAGATGCAGCTTTTTTTCGGCCAGTCTCATTCCTGGGTTAGAAAGTAACGTCTGAATTTTAAAACATTATTCTTCCTGAATCCATCTGTAATCAAACGAGTTTTTGTACCTTTGACAAAAATAGACCATAAAAACACTGAACATGAAAAATTTGGAAATCAAAAAAATCAGCGGTTTCACTACCGCTCAGGAAATACCGGCCTTGCTGGATCGGGAAGGAATCGAGTTTCAATCTATTGATACGGTCAACTGGCCGGAATATCCTTATAAACCGGAGGTAAAGTTCCGGGTTGCCCATACAGGGGATTATATACTGATACATTACACCGTAACAGAAGCCAGCGTACGGGCTGTGGCTCCGCATGACGGAGGACGGGTTTGGGAAGATGCATGCTGTGAATTTTTCCTGCAACCGGAAACCGGAGAACCTGTTTACTATAATTTTGAATGTAACTGTGCCGGTACTCTGCTGCTTAATTGCGGACGGGTAGGTGACCGTCATCCCGCACCGGAAAGCATTATGCAACAGGTACTTCGCTGGGCCTCTCTAGGCAGAGAACCGTTCGAAGAACGGATCGGTACCTGCAGCTGGCAGCTGGCTCTGGCTATTCCTGCAGCAGCAGTATTCAATCACTCGGTAAAAGACTTCAGCGGACTTCATATGCGAGCTAATTTCTATAAATGCGGTGACCTGCTTCAGACTCCTCATTTCCTGTCCTGGAATCCGATCCAGTTACCGAAGCCATGTTTCCATTGTCCTGAATTCTTTGGAAATATTCATTTTGGAGAATAATTGAGAAAAAAAAATCGGCTCAGCGCTGTCATTCAACATGCTGAGCCGAACTTATTCTTCCAAACTTACTCTTTTTTTCCTTCCGGCTTCAACCAGCGATCCAGCCAGTTGAAGAATGTACGTTGCCAGAGAATACCATTCTGCGGTTTCAATACCCAGTGGTTTTCATCGGGGAAGATCAGCAATTCAGCAGGAATACCTCTCAGCTTGGCTGCATTGAAAGCTGCCATTCCCTGTGAAGCCAGAATACGGTAGTCCTTTTCTCCGTGAATACAAAGAATCGGAGTATCCCATTTATCAACAAACAGGTGAGGAGAGTTTGCATAGCTGCGCTTAACAGCCTCATTGGTCTTTTCCCAGTACGGACCGCCCAGATCCCAGTTGGTGAACCAGAGTTCTTCTGTTTCCAGGTATTGCTGTTCCATATTGAAGAAACCGTCATGGGCAATGAATGCCTTGAAACGTTTGTTATGGTGTCCGGCCAGCCAATAAACCGAATATCCTCCGAAGCTGGCACCCACACATCCCAGACGATCCTTGTCTACATACGGCTCCTTGGAAATATCATCAATGGCACTCAGATAGTCATCCATACAGTGACCGCCATAGTTGGTACTGATTTCTTCCAGCCATTCCATACCGAAGCCCGGCAGACCGCGGCGGTTCGGAGCAATGACAATATAACCGTTGGCAGCCATAATCTGCAAGTTCCAGCGGTAGCTCCAGAACTGGCTGACAGGACTTTGCGGACCACCTTCACAGAACAGGAGGGTAGGATATTTTTTGTTCGGATCAAAATCAGCAGGATAAACTACCCATGAAAGCATGTCTTTTCCGTCAACGGTCTTTGTCCAGCGGGGTTCCACTTTACCCAGTTTCAGCTGACTGAATATATGATCATTTTCTTTGGTGATGCGGGATACGGCATTTTCCTGATTCAGGGAAACGGTAAACAGTTCGTCAGCTTCACTCAGAGAATGGCGTTTAGTCAGCAACTGTCCGTCATTCAGCATAGCTACTGAAGCATAGTCATACATACCGTCGGTCAGCTGCTTCACATCTCCTTCCAGATTCGTGCTGTGAATCATGCTGGTTGCATGCCATACTCCTACAAAATACAAGGTACGGCTGTCAGGAGCCCAGCAATAGTCGTCTACGCCCGACTGGAAACTTTCCGTGACATATGTTTTTTTGCCGCTGGTCAGATCCATTACACAAAGTCGGTTGCGGTCGCTTTCGTAACCGTCACGTTCCATACTCTGCCAGGCAATGCTCTTGCCGTCAGGAGAGAATTTGGGATTTGTATCATAGCCCATGTTCTTGTCGGCAGCATCTTCCTTGCAGAGATTGCGGGTCTGTTTGGTTTCCAGGTTATAAAGATAAATATCAGAATCCGTAGAAATGGCATAATCCAGTCCGGTTTTCTTGCGGCAAGTATAGGCAATCTGCTTCGAGTCGTTGCTCCATGCCAGCTGCTCGATACCGCCGAAAGGTTTCATCGGTGATTCATACGGTTCACCTGCCAGAATATCTGTGGCTTCTCCTACTTTGTTTCCGTCAAATGAAGCTACGAAAGGATGGGGGACAGTCTGTACCCATTCATCCCAATGCTTGTACATCAGATCATCGATCACCATACCGCTGGCCTTATCCAGATCCGGATATTTGTCTGCAGTACGTTCTCCATATTTCACTTGAGAGATAAAGAGCAGCTTGCTTTCATCCGGAGAGAAACGGAATCCGTCAATGCCACCGGCATAGTCAGACAACTGCTTGCGTCCGCTTCCGTCGGGATTCATTTCCCAAACCTGACTGTTGCCGTTGGCATCGGCAGCCAGAAAAGCAATCTTGCTGCCATTCTTGATCCATGCCGGTTCACCCTCACTGGCAGCAGTTGTCGTCAGCAGACGGTTATCAGATCCATCCGCATTCATCACATAAATCACCAGGTGACTTTTGTTTTCCTTCACACTGTAATAAGATACAGTATAAGCAATACGTTTGCCGTCAGGCGAAACAGCAGAACTTCCGATACGTCCCATCGCCCACAACGTCTCCGGAGTCATACGGCCTTCCTTTACCGTAATTTCTTGCTTGCCGATAATAGGGCCTTCAGCCTGTGCCGCTTTTTCAGGACCGACGCAGGCTGATGTGACCATCATCATGGCAGCTGTCATAGTCATAAAATTTCTGTTCATGTTTTTTAGATGTCATTTTGTCTTCCGGCAAAGATAATACAAAAATACACACGGAATGTATTTCTCAAAATGTATTCTGTTCCAAAATCCGGTCATTGGTCTCTTCTTCGCCTCTCCTTTGTAAAACCGGACAGAAAAGAGCCTCCTTTGTCTTCCAGACAAGCATGGGAACCGGACGATAAGACAACTTGTAGCGAAGAATACATTGTGCCACCTGAATAGAGTTTCCCTGGTGAGTTTCTTTCAGACGGTCAAGATCTTTCTTCATCAATGTCCGGTTCAAGGACAATTCCCGCAAAATGGCCCGTTCCAGACTGAGGTTGGGCGTAAAGTGAAATAGGTCAAAGATATCATGAACCCCATCGCTCAATAAAGTACCCCAACCCCGTTGGTTACAGAAATCATGCAAGGCCTGATATTTAGTCATAACTTCTTTGCTGACCATCATCAATAACGGTTTTATCTCTGTTACAAAACATTGTCCGTCGGTCAAACACACCAGTACATCCGGAACATAATAATGAGATCCATGATGCTCATAGGGTACCTTAAAAGGCTGTTCGCAATATGCCCGAACCACATCAGATTGTTCCAGTCTTTTAAAGAAATGTTTTTCCAGTTTGGATTCATAAAAGACATTCCTGTTCATTTTCCGGCTATAAAACTCACCGGAATGTGAATGTTCTTTTTTTATTTCCGGATTATACACGCGGATTGGAGTAAAGTTGCAATGATAAGATTCTGAAAACACCGAGACTTGTTCCGGCCAGATAATTTTGGGCAAAAGGGCTTCCACCCCCTTTCTTGTAACATTTCTCCGGGATGATGTCTTTTTTATCAGGTTAATCCATTTCCGTTCTGAACCTTCTAACCGCAGAAAGAGTTTCACAAAACGAAGGAAAAGATATATTTCCCATTCAGGAAGATGTATTTCCCTGAATTCCATCAGGAAACGGATATGATCAGTTTCTCCTGACCGGGAATAGTGACCTTGATTTGTCAGCAGATTATAAATGCGCATAACCGGAACATATTTTCTCCGCTGTAAGAGATAAAATTTCTTGAACACCTTGACTTCCAGCTGTCTTATACGCTCCTTGCACAGTCCTAGTTCTTCAGCCATTTCTGTATGATTCCGGGTATCAGTTTCATCCAGTCCGTAAAGTGAAATAAAAAGCATACGCTCCCGCTCTTTCAGTAAGAGTACATTGTCATTCTTTCGCTGGGCGTACAGACATAAGACCAGATTATTAAGAAAATAACATCCTATTGCATCCATAGTTTTCGGTTTAAGATCATGTATTAGTTTTCGTGATTCTGCAAAGATAAATTTTCTTTTTATAGATTCTCTCTAAATCACAAAAAAATCCCGCCTGCCTAATTAAAGACAGACGGGATTTCATATTTTTCAGCTGAAATTCTGATTAAATCAGCTATTATTTCTTGTTCATACGTTCCTGACGTTCTTTCTGAAGACGTTCCTGTTCCTTCTGCAAAGCTTCCAGCTTGGCCATCAGACCGCTTGCCTTCTGCTGCGACGGAGCCTTTTTATTGGCTTCCAGCTGAGCCAGCAGCTTCTTTTCATCCGTCATGCGGCGCATGATCCACATGGTCAGAATACCGATAAGACCGGAAATGAAATAATAGTAGCTCAAACCTGATGCATATTCATTGAAAATGAAGAAGAACATCAGCGGCATGATATACATCATCCATTTCATGGCTGCCATCTGCGGATTGTTACCCATATCCTGCTGCTTCATCATGACAATCTGATTGATGACGGTTGTTGCACTGAAGAGCAGACAGAACAGACTCAGGTGGTTACCCAGCAATGGGATGCTGGTGCTCCAGCTGATCAGATCATCATAAGAAGAAAGGTCACTTGCCCACAGGAAACTCTGCTGACGGAGCTCGATAGCATTCGGGACAAAGAAGAACAGTGCCATGAACACCGGTGTCTGAAGCAGCATCGGCAAGCAGCCACCCATCGGGCTGACTCCATACTGGCTGTAAAGTGCCATGGTTTCCTGCTGTTTCTTCAGAGCATCTTCCTGCTTGGGATATTTGGCATTGATCTTGTCCACATACGGTTTCAAAGCACGCATCTTGGCTGACGAAATAAACGACTTCCAGGTGGTCGGGAGCACCAGAATCTTCACGATAATGGTCATCAGCAGAATTACCATACCCATGCTCAGGCCCCAGCTGGAAAGCCAGTCAAACAGGTTGATTGTAAACCAGCGGTTAATGAGTCGGATAATCGGCCATCCCAGATAAACCAGATCTTCCAGTTCCAGATCCTTATCCTTGAAGCTCAAATCATTGCTTGCAAGCAGAGTCTTGAAGTGGTTCGGTCCGAAATAGAACTGGAAATTACTCGGTTTCGTACCTGTCGGATCGAAAGCAGTCTGCATATCGGCCTGATAGCTCTTCATGTAGCCGCTGCCTTTCTGTTCCATTTTCGATTCCAGTGTAGCCTTTTCAAAATTCTGCTCAGCGATGAACACGCATGAGAAGTACTGGTTCTTGAAAGCTACCCAGTCAAGTACTTCCGGAATAGTTTCTTTTTCGTCTTTTGTTTCACTCAGGTAATCAAAACTGTCGTCCACCGGCTTATAGGTCAGCGAAGTGTAACGCTGTTCGAAAGTATATCCTTTCTCCATCTGGCGTGCACGCTGCTTCCAGTCAACACTGACGGTCTTTGTGGAAGGGGAGAAGAAGTTCTGCATGCCTGAAGCCTGAATGCTGAAGTCTACCATATAAGAGTTGGGCAACAGCTTGTAGACAAAGTCCAGATGACCACCGTTGGATGCGTTCAGACGCATGGTTACCGATGTATCTGTCTTGCTGACAGTTTCAAAATACAGGTTTTCACTCAGCAGATTCTCATTCTTTCCTTCAAAACCGAAGTTCAGCGAAGCATCCTCTCCGCCAAACAGGACGAGTGGTTGTTTCTGCTGATCCATGTACTCCTTCAGCATAGCCTTCTTCACGCGTCCTCCCTTGTTCGAGAAAGTCAGCTGAAGCAGATCATTTTCCAGGGTAGTCAGTTGCTCTGTTCCCTGGGTAGCCTGATAGAACATGGAAGTAGAATCCAGCCGGATTGTCTTTTCTGCAGCTTCCTGCGCTTTGAGAGCTTCCTGCTCCTTCTGGATCGCAAGTTGCTGGATAGAGTCTTGATAGTGCTGTGCACGTGCTTTTTCTTCCTGACTGGGACGGTTGTAGATGCCGAAGCCGACAATGACCGCTCCGATCAGGACGAAACCTACTAACGTGTTTTTATCCATTTCTTCAAAATTAGTTTTTGTTATTTGTCAATAGCAGCCTTGATAAATGACAGGAACAGCGGATGCGGTTTCAGTACAGTACTGCTGTATTCCGGATGGAACTGAGTACCGATAAACCATTTCAGGGTAGGAATTTCAATGATTTCCACCAGATCTGAATCCGGATTGATACCTACGCATTTCATGCCTGCAGCTTCAAATTCAGCCTTGTAGTCGTTGTTGAATTCATAGCGGTGGCGGTGACGTTCCTGAATATGTTCAGACTGATATGCCTGATATACTTTGGAGTTCGGATCAAGTACGCATTCATAGGCACCCAGACGCATCGTACCACCCATGTTGGTAATGGATTTCTGTTCCTCCATAATATCGATGACATTGTGCGGAGTCTTTTCATCCATCTCACGGCTGTTGGCATCTGTATAGCCCAGTACATCACGTGCAAACTCGATTGCCATACACTGCATACCCAGACAGATACCGAAAGTCGGTACATTGTGTGTACGGCAATATTTGATAGCTGTAAACTTGCCTTCGATACCGCGCTGGCCGAATCCCGGACAGATAATGATTCCATCTATATCCTTCAGGCTTTCTTCGATATTCTCTTCTGTCAGTTTCTCACTGTTGATGAAGTGGATATCTGCCTTGCGGTCATTATAGGTTGCAGCCTGTGAAAGAGCTTCCAGAATAGATTTGTAGGCATCCTGCAAATCATACTTGCCCACCAGACCGATTTTTACCTTTTCAGTAGCCTTGTGACGGCGTTCCAGGAAAGCTTTCCACGGACCGAGGGTAGGGGTTTCTCCAACAGGAAGACCCATCTTCTCCAGGATTGTTACATCAAGTTTCTGTTCCTGCATACGCAAAGGTACCTCATAAATAGTCGGCATATCCATAGACTGTACAACGGCATTGTCGTCTACATTACAGAACAGAGCTACTTTCTTCTTCAGGTTAGTGCTCAGTTCATGTTCCGTACGCAATACCAGAATATCCGGCTGAATACCTACTGACTGAAGTTCTTTTACAGAGTGCTGGGTCGGTTTGGTTTTCAGCTCACCGGCTGCTGCCAGATAAGGTACATAAGTAAGGTGTACACACAAAGCATTTTTTCCCAGTTCCCATTTCAGCTGACGGATACTTTCCAGGTATGGAAGAGATTCGATATCACCTACCGTACCACCGATTTCCGTAATGACAAAGTCAAATTTGTACTTGTTACCCAACAATTTTACATTTCGCTTGATCTCGTCTGTGATATGAGGGATTACCTGGATGGTTTTTCCCAGATAGTCACCGCGACGTTCCTTGTCGATCACGCTCTTGTAAATACGGCCGGTTGTGATATTGTTGGCCTTTGTAGTCTGAATGCCCAGGAAACGTTCGTAGTGTCCCAGGTCAAGATCGGCTTCATGACCGTCTACTGTCACATAGCATTCTCCGTGCTCGTAAGGATTCAGAGTTCCGGGGTCAATGTTGATGTAAGGATCAAATTTTTGGATTGTTACGCTGTAGCCTCTTGCCTGCAGCAACTTACCTATAGATGATGAAATGATGCCTTTACCCAAAGAAGAGGCAACACCACCTGTTACGAAAATGTACTTTGTTTCTGCCACAATATGAATGTTTAATGATTGATATTCGTTATAACAACTTCTTTTCAAAGTTGCAAAATTATAAAAAAAAGCCGAAACTCACGATATAAACCGACAAAACATTTCACACCATGTCCAAAGAGCACCTGCATGGCGGAATATTTGTTGATGAAACCGCACCATTTCATGGAATTTATTGTACTTTTGCAAGAAATTAAGAATATATAATAAACAATGAGAAAAATTGGATTAACCCTCTTGCTTTTTCTACTTTACGGAAGCACATGGGCACAAACAACTCAAACAGCCGGACAGAAAGCTGTCCAGGCCAAACAGGCTACGGTAATAGACACAGACAGTCTGTTGCAGCAGCTGGAAAAAGATTCCGTTATCACCTCTACCTCTGTGTCTGAAGATTCTGTTGTCAATACGGAGGAAGGAATCCAGACACGTACGCAGTCTGACAAACTGGTTGCTTCAAAGGATTCTGTTGTATCAGGAACAGATACACTGAGTATCAAGGCACAGAAAATCAAACCGGCAGTGCGGGTTCTCCCCAATCCCTATATGTTGAGATTTACGGCATTCCTTAAAAACTTCCGCAAGGATTATGATGATGCACTGGAACGCTGGGAAGATCCCTACCTGCTGATCACGGGAATCAAACCGGATCCGGACTTCTTTAAGCTGGCTTTCCCTGCCACTTATTATGAAGCGCCCGTACAGCAGGCATTCGGAATTGACGGCTGGGAACCGGTCTCCATCTATTGCCACAAGGAGCAGGAAGAAAAAAGAATGCAAAATTTGGCCAAGCTGCCTGATTTGCGGAAGTCTGAAAAGATTGACCGCCAGGTCAACCGCCAGTTACTGAACTTCTATATCAACTACCCGACACTGGTTGTCCAGAACGAAGCCAATCTGAAACAGCTGAGCGGTGCTCCCGACAAACTGGAAGTGAAGGATCCGCCCACAGAAAACATTCTGAATGCTGCACAGAGTAATCTCTTCATGGGGCAGATGCCTTCGCAGGACTTGTATGTACTCAAACCGAATTTCTGGACACAAACCGGTAACGGTTATCTCCTGTTCTCACAGAACTATATTTCCAAGAACTGGTATAAAGGTGGTAACAGCGCCAAATCACTGGTGTCCGGTTTCACCTGGCAGGCAAACTATGATGACAAACAGCGCATCCAGTTTGAAAACAAATTCGAATGGAAACTGGGATTCATTACAAGTCCGGGTGACACTCTCCACAGCTATACCCCGAACAACGACCTGTTGCGTCTGAAGACGAAATTCGGTTATAAGGCAATCACTCACTGGTACTATACCTTATCCGTTGACTTCGAAACTCAGTTGTTCTCTACTTACGAAACAAACACGAACAACCTGGTCTCAGCATTCTTCTCACCGGCCAAGCTGAATGCCGGTCTCGGTATGGATTACAAGTACACCAAAGGCGGATGCAATCTTTCCGTGATGGTCAACCCGCTCAACTACTCGCTGTATGCCGTAGCCAGCGACCGGGTAGATCCGACACGCTTTAACATCAAGGAAGGACACAAGACGGAGAATGAATTCGGTTCACGTCTGGAAGCCAACATCAGCTGGAAGATCATTCCGATGTTGCTGTGGGAATCCCGCTTCACATATACGACAGACTATAAGAAGGTCGTAAGTGAATGGGAAAACACATTTACTTTCGCCTTCAACAAATATCTTTCTACCAAGCTCTTCGTACACGGCCGTTTCGATGACGGAGTTGCACGGGAACCGGACAGAAGCTACTTCCAGTTGCAGGAACTGCTGAGCTTTGGTTTGAATTATACCTGGTAATCGTATAACCAATAACCTTATAATATAAAATTAGAAATGTTTACTATGCCTTCGTTTGTTCAGATACTCGACCTGATCGGGACATTCGCTTTTGCCATTAGTGGTATCCGCCTGGCTTCGGCCAAGCGTTTTGACTGGTTCGGCGCATACGTGGTAGGATTGGCCACTGCCGTTGGAGGAGGTACGATCCGTGACCTCCTGCTGGATGTTACACCTCCCTGGATGACCGATCCGATGTATCTGAGCTGTACAGCCTTCGCCATGTTTTTCGTCATTGTGTTCAGCAAATATCTGATCCATCTGAACAACACGTTCTTTATCTTCGACAGTATCGGACTGGCACTGTTTACGGTAGTAGGAGCGAGCAAGAGTCTGGCACTCGGTTATCCCTTCTGGGTAGCCATCATTATGGGAAGCATCACCGGAGCTGCCGGAGGTGTATTGCGTGACGTATTCATCAACGAAATTCCGCTGATTTTCCGCAAGGAAATCTATGCCATGGCCTGCGTGATCGGAGGGCTCGCTTACTGGGCCTGTCTGCGTCTGGGCATGGAATCATACGTGTCAGAAATCATCGGAGGAAGCGTTGTTTTCATTGTCCGCATTCTGGCTGTGAAATATAAGATCACCCTGCCAATTCTGAAAGGAGATCCCGAAGAGGAAAACAACTGATCCTCCCGGTAAAAGAAACGGGCGGAAGCACCGGACCCCAGAGTCCACGCTTCCGCCCGTTTTTTTATGTATTCCGTTTCCTTATTGCAAGGTTCCGGCTTCTGCCTGCTGAATCATCTGCTGGCTGGCATACATATATACTTCCACCCGGCGATTTTCCTGACGTCCGGCTTCCGTGCTGTTGTCCGCTACAGGATTGCTTTCACCCATACCTTCCACACTCTTGATCTGGCTGGCTGAAACACCACAGCCCAGCAAATAGCTGGATACACTCTGTGCGCGTTCCTGCGACAGATTCAGGTTCTTCTGAACACTCTGTTCCTTGGTAGAATTTCTCCAGCCCTGATTGTCCGTATAACCATAAATAGCCACGTCCATATCCCGGTTCTGGTTCAGAACATTGTTGGCAAACTTGCTGAGCGAAGCCTTGGCGGCAGAACTCAGAGTTGCACTGCTGGTAGTAAAGAGGATACCGGAATCGAAAGTAACCTTCACGGCCTGCAATCCGTTGTTATCCGTCACCTGTTCTACCTCTGCACCCTCAATCTGCTGTGCCTGCTGGGCAGCCTTGTCCATTTTCTTACCGATCAGTACACCGGCACCCGTACCAACGGCTGCTCCGACAGCTGCACCGATGGCAGCACCTTTTCCCTTACCGGCCAGTCCTCCGACCAGAGCACCCAGCGCAGCACCTCCGCCACCGCCGATAAGTCCTCCTTTGGCCGTATTGCTCATACCGCATCCGCTGAGAATCAGACATCCGCTGAGCAGCAGAGCTACGATGTTTGTTGTCTTTTTCATTTGATTCGAAAGTTTAGTTTATATTCACCAGTTTAATTTAATATGCGAAGATAGGATACTTCTTCATGGTTTCGTTCACCCGTGCCCGTACGGAAGCGATTACTTTTTCATTATCCACATTGGAAAGCACAGTTTCGATCATTTCCGCAATTTCAACCATCAGATCTTCCTTGGCTCCACGGGTAGTAATGGCAGGAGTACCCAGACGGATACCGGAAGTCTGGAATGCAGAGCGGGTATCAAACGGAACCATGTTCTTGTTGACCGTGATATCAGCAGCAACCAGCGCCTTTTCTGCCACCTTACCGGTCAGATCAGGATATTTGCTGCGCAGATCCACCAGCATGGAGTGATTATCCGTACCACCGGAAACAATGGTAAAGCCACGGTCCATCAAAGCCTGCGCCAGTACGGTAGCATTCTTCTTCACCTGCTTCTGGTATTCCTTGTATTCCGGTTGCAGACATTCGCCGAAAGCCACAGCCTTGGCAGCGATAACATGTTCCAGCGGACCTCCCTGAATACCGGGGAATACAGCTGAATCCAGCAGCTGCGACATCATCTTGATTTCGCCCTTCGGTGTTTTCTTACCCCATGGGTTAGGGAAGTCCTTGCCCATCATGATCACACCTCCGCGCGGACCACGCAAGGTCTTGTGAGTCGTAGAAGTTACGATATGTGCATACTTCACCGGATTATCCAGCAAACCAGCCGCAATCAGTCCGGCCGGATGAGCCATGTCCACCATAAAGATTGCACCTACCTTATCAGCAATCTCACGCATGCGCTTGTAGTCCCATTCACGTGAATAAGCCGATCCTCCGCCAATGATCATCTTCGGACGTTCACGCAAGGCAATTTCTTCCATCTGATCATAGTCCACACGGCCTGTTTCCTTGTTCAGGTTATATTCACAGGGGGTATAGATAATTCCCGATGTATTTACAGCCGATCCGTGTGACAGATGTCCGCCATGAGCCAGGTTCAGTCCCATAAATTTGTCTCCCGGATTCAGGACAGCCAGAAAGACAGCCGCATTAGCCTGTGCTCCAGAGTGAGGCTGTACGTTAGCCCATTCTGCGCCGAAGATTTGTTTCAGACGGTCGATTGCAATCTGTTCGCTCTGGTCCACCACCTCGCAACCGCCATAGTAGCGTTTGCCCGGATAACCTTCTGCATATTTGTTGGTCAGACAGGATCCCATGGCCTGCATCACCTGATCACTTACAAAGTTTTCTGAAGCAATCAGTTCAATGCCTTTCAACTGGCGCTGATGCTCCTTTTCGATGATATCAAAGATTAAATCGTCTCTTTTCATAAATCTGTATTTTTAGGTTAATATGCAAATTCTGTCGGTTTCTCAGAAAATCACTCCCACGGAAAAGCTCATGACGTTCCGCCGTTTCCGGACAACAATCATACTTTCATTATAGGGAGGAGCCTCTGTTGCCTGCCGGTCAAAATCAATCGATCTGGTCAGGTTATGCAGCCCGATCTCATAACGGAAATCGAAAAATACATTCGATACATTGACGCCCAGTCCGGCTACTGCACTGTAATTAAAAGGATATCCGGTTTCCCGGATGGCCTGCTGGTAAAAGCCCGAATATTCATTTTCGGTCTGCTGCTTCCACGACCACGCCACTTTGGGCCCGACAAAGAAAGCCATGCCATAAGGATGAACATCTATAAACTTATATCCATAAAGAATCGGGAGATCAATCGAAGTGACCTTGGTCTTGACCAGGGCATTTTCAGGCAGAAGCGCCGAGTTTGCCAGCGAATTGCTGACAGACACACTTCCCATAGATACATTATAGGAAATTTCCGGCTGGATGAAATGATGCTTTTTCAGGTTCAGCCGGCAAAAGACAGTCGCAAAATACCCCACTTTGTAGTTGTTCTGGACTCCCTCAAGTTCCTTTCCGTCAATGGAAAGTTCGTCAATGAAAAACATGGAAGAATTAAAACCGGCCTTGACACCAATATTCACCAAAGGTCTTCGCAGGGTGACCATCGGAGTGTAGTTCGACTGAGCCTGAAGCGATCCGGCTGCAGCAGAAACCAGCAAGAGTACAAGGGCGGTTTTCTTCATGCAAAAATGTTTATTTTTTCTTTTCTACGGACCATCCGAACTTACCGATCTTGGGGCCCATTCCGTAATATCCGCCGTGTACATACACCAGCAGATTCGACTGAGCCAGTTCGAATTTTCCGGTTTCCGTATTCAGGTACTTGTCGTCAGCCTTCACGTTCACCACGTCTGCGATAAACATGTCGTGCGATCCCAGTGACAGGATCTCCTTCACCCGGCATTCAATACACAGGGGAGATTCTTCAATGATGGGAGCGTTGACCACACTTGCCTTTCCGGGAGTGAGGTGCATTTTCTCAAACTTGTTGTAGTCGCGTCCGGAGCGTACTCCACACCAGTCAGTGGCATACGCCATATCCTGTGTGGTCAGGTTGATGACAAATTCCATATTCTTTTTCAGAATAGGATAGGAGTGACGTTCAGGCCGTACCGAAATGTAACACATCGGCGGGTTGGAACAAATGGTTCCAACCCACGCAATGGTAAGGATGTTATATTCTTCGACTGAACTTCCGCAGCTGACCAATACAGCCGGAAGCGGATAAATCATGGTTCCGGGTTTCCAGTCCTGCTTCATATCGTCAAATCAGTTTGATATTGTCCTTCTGCTGTTCTTTCTCGCAATAGTGGCATTTCAGCAATCCTTTTTCTTTGTCAGTCACGTGGAACCAGGTCTGCATCGGTTCGTTGTTGGTGATGCATTTCGGATTGTTGCACTTCACGATACCTTTCAGTTCATCGGGCATGACAACCTGCTTCTTTTCCACCACCTCGTAATTGCGGATGATGTTCAGCTTCACGTTCGGAGCAACGACTGACAGGCGGCTTACTTCCTCATCACTGAAGAAACGGTCGGCAATCTTGATGATTCCCTTTTTGCCCAGCTTCTTGCTTTCAAAGTTATTGCCGATGGTAATGTTCGTATCCATATGCGGCAGCTCAAGCAAAGAAACCACCGTAAACAGTTTGTCAGAAGGTATATGATCGATGACGGTTCCGTTTTCCAGAGCGGCAACCTGTAATTCTTTCTTATCACTCATAGTTTTTGGAATGTTTTAATAATTATTTTACTGTGTCTGCCTTTACTTCATCCAGGGTAATGCCCAGTACGTCACACAGGATTGCCTGACGTGCATACAGTCCGTTTTGTGCCTGCTGGAAATAATATGCCTTTTCGTTGTTGTCCACATCATAGGCAATTTCATTTACGCGGGGCAGCGGATGCAGGATACGCAGGTTCGGACGTGTATGTTCCAGCATCTTGTTGCGCAGGATGTAAACGTCCTTCACGCGTTCATACTCCATCAGATCCGTAAAACGTTCGCGCTGTACACGGGTCATATACAGAATGTCGGCATCTGCAATCGTTTCTTCCGTAAAGTCGGTATGTTCCACATACTTGATCTGATGCTGTTTGCAGTACAATTTGTATTCCTCCGGCATTTTCAGTTCATCGGGAGCGATGAAGTGGAAAGTCGGATTAAAATGACGCATGGCCATCAGCAACGAATGTACGGTACGTCCATACTTCAGGTCGCCCACCAGATAGATATTCAGGTTTTCCAGTGTACCCTGCGTCTTATAGATGGAATATAGGTCGAGCATGGTCTGTGAAGGATGCTGGTTGGCTCCGTCTCCGGCATTGACAATGGGCACCGGTGCCACTTCACTGGCATAGCGTGCTGCTCCCTCCAGATAATGACGCATCACAATGATATCGGCATAATTGCTGACCATCATGATGGTATCTTTCAGGGTTTCTCCCTTCGAAGAGCTGGTCACTTTGGGATCGGTAAAACCGATAACTCTTGCTCCCAGGCGGTTGGCCGCTGTTTCAAAACTCAGTCGTGTGCGGGTGGAAGGCTCGAAGAAAAGGGTTGCAACTACTTTCTCAGCCAAAAGACGGCGATTAGGTTTCTTTTCAAACTCTCTTGCCATTTCCAGAAGATAGAGGATTTTCTCCTTAGAATGCTCGGCAATAGTAACTAAACTTCTATTTTCCATACTTAATTATGGTTTGATGATTACTTTTTATAATACCGAAGCCCAAAGGTAAACAAAAAAAAGGAAAAATCCTCCCTTTTCAGATTTTTTTCACTGATTTTTCTTTGGCCGCGTAAAAAAGTTGTTGCCGTCAATTTTAGCTAAGAATATGCCCCACAGCACCTTCCAGCGCAGTTTTTAGGGTCCATGGGTCCACATGGACCTATATGGACCCTTTACCGTGAGAGACTCCGTTTCCAGGCACCTTTTTTCAGGGTGAGGAAAAGACTTCCGGACCGGCAGAAAAGCGCCGTTCTTTTATAAAAACGCCGAGACATTTTCCTTCACACGCCGAAATCTTTTCCTTCATTTGTCGAAGCGTTTTTATGAGCTGTATTCAGGCCTTCTTTTTTTAATAAGGAGGATATGCTGCCGTCCGAGGTGTGCAGCTCCTCCCCATAATGCGGCATTTCTGTCGAAATTTTCAATTATAATTTACATCATATAAGTAATTATGCAATCCGGTTTCCTTTTTATTCATCCGGATGACCATCTTCCTGTTTCCTGTCGGGCTTATCTCGACTCTTTTAGTGACATTCATTCAAACAGCTTCTTCAAAGCAGTCAAAAGAATGCGAATTTCACTATAAATAAGAAAAATACTTCAAGAGAACGGAAAATCCGATAAACAGGACCCTGTTTTTATAATCAGCTATCTATCAATGGGTATCACGTAAAAGAGGGCATTATTCCATTCAAAAAAGGAGTTTTTCTCACGATAGAGGGTCCATATAGGTTCATGTGGACCCATGGCCCTAAAAATAGCCCCAAAGTGGACCCAATCCAACGGACACCCGAAGGAACTTTTCCCATGTATCTCTCTTGAGACAGAAGCCTTATGAAACGGATTTTCCTTGAAAAGACGATATTTTAATAGGAATATATTAAAAATAAGCGGCTTATGAGTTCTTTACAAAGAGTAAGGTAATGACTTGGCGACAGTCGTAAATTCTGCAATTTGCAGGACGCTTCTGTCAAACAACTCCTGATAATGCAAAGGTACTAAAAATTTTGAAAATAAAAAGATGATTTTCTTATTTAATACCTTATTCGTAAATACCATTTTGGTAATCCTGTAAAAATTGCGTGAACGTCTTTCCCGTCTGTTGTTTGAAGAAACGCATCAGGTGGCTGGGGTCGGAGAAATGGAAATCATCTGCCAGTTGGCTGACGGTACGGTTGGAAAACAGAAATTCGTTTTTTAATTCTTCCAGCAGGCGCTGTTTCAGCAAATGGGTGGCAGACACTCCGAATTGTGCCATGACGGAAGCATTCAGCGTGATGCGGCTAATATGAAGCTTGTCAGCGTATTCCTGCACCCGTTGCAGGGTACGGATATGCTGCTCCAGCAAATCCTTGAACTGAAAGGCATAATTGTTCTTCGCGATTTCTACGGGCAAGCGGTAGGCGGCGGCGTAGGCCCGATTGATAATCAGCAAGAGGTAATAAAGCACGGACACGATGAGATTGTATGTGTCGGCAAGGGGATGCAGCAGTTCTTGTTTTATCTTCCCGAGCAGGCGCATATACTCTGCCAATTCCTCGGGCGAGGCATATAGGTAAGGTGGCGTATCGGTCTGATAATAATACAGCAGGCGATAGACGAAGAATTTGTCGGTGATGAATGTACGCATGAAGTCTTCTCGGAAGATGAGGAAGGTGTAGTCCAATGCCGGTTCGTCCACGTGCCACTCCTGTTGCTGGTGTGGCGAGAGAAGCAGCACCATGCCGTCGTGCAATTCTATCTTGCGAAAGTTCAGCAACAGGTAACCATTTGCTTTGCGAAAGAAGTAGAAGCTGAAGAAGTCCGTCTTGAACCTCCTGTATTCGGTCAGCACGGAGCCAATATCCTTATTTGTAGCGGTATTGATGTAAAAATCCACACCGCAATCCGTCTTGCTGAACGGAACGCTGACCAACTTTTCGGGGTTGATAATCTCTTTCATACGCTTGCCGTTTGTGCAAAAGTAATGTTTTTATTTATCAAAATGGCATATATTTGCAATTTTTTGGCATAAAACTATTGAATGATATTACTGAACTTTGTAACCGGAAAAATGGAAACATACGATATGGTTGCAAAAGAAAAAATAGACTTGTTAAAGAAGAAAATAGACGAAGCTGATGCCATTGTAGTGGGCGGTGCATCGGGAATGTCTGCCGCTTCCGGATTCGTTTTTTATTATCAAGATGATGACGTCTATAAAATGTTGGCAGGAGGATTGGCTGAGAAATATAATATCCATAATTATTTCGACTTATTTTATGACAGGCGTCTCAGCCGCGGAGAACTTTGGGCAAGCATGTTACGTGCCACCCGTTATATTTATGAGTGTTATACAGGTGAAACTTACAAAGATTTGGCAAAACTTCTTCAAGGAAAAAATTATTATATAGCCACAACCAATCAGGATGCACAGTTTTTCCGGGTATTCCCGGATGAAAAGATTACTCGGATTCAAGGAGATAACCGTTACTGGCAATGCAGCCGTCCGTGTCACGATGAAATATATTATAATAAGGAGAAAGTTTTCGAGTTAAGCGATAAGATTGTGGGAGATGTATTGCCTGACGAACTGATTCCCCGTTGCCCGCATTGCGGCGAAGAACTGGCTCCGTGGGTACGCTCGCACACATTCCTTGAAGGTGAATACTATCAGCGCGAAATGAAAAGGTACCTCGATTTCCTGCGTGCCAACTCACGGCGCAAGGTGCTGTTCCTCGAACTCGGTGTAGGTATGATGACCCCGATGTTCATTAAGGAACCGTTTATGAACATGACTTATCAGTTCCCCGATGCCTTTTATGCCACCGTCAATCCGCAACACGCCATTGTGCCGAAAGAGATTGCGAAGAAAAGTCTTGCCATCAGTGATGATATTGCCGTTACGTTGAAGAAACTGCTTGGCAAGTCCACGGCAGGCATGAAAGAATTTAATGCAAAGGAAGCATTCAATCCCTCACGTATTTATTAAAATAATATAAATGACTATGGAGATAACAAAGTTTTCAGAAAAAGATATGAATGCTGCAATAAGCATGGCACGGCAAACTTGGCACGGATATTACGATGAGTTCCGGGCTGAATACATCCGTTGCATTGCAGAATGTATCGTCCGTCATAATTACACGGACGAGGATTTGGCATTCAAAATCACCTGTAACGGAGAAGTGAAAGGCATCATCTTCGGCACACGGAAAGGCAAGATGGCAGACCTGTCCGTATGGGTCGGCGAGCAATGCAAGACGATGAACCCGCAGGAGAAGGAGTTGCTGGAACGGCTCAACGACTATATGGACGAAGCCGACCGGAACACCATCGCGCAAATGGGCGATGGCGACGTAAAACTCTCCCTATTCATTAGCATACAGAAGGGATGCGGCAGAGAACTGCTACGCGCAATGATGCAGGAGTTCAGCGCAATGGGCGCTAAACGGATGTTCCTATGGACAGACACTTCGTGCGACCACGATTATTATCCTGCCCACGGTTTTGCCTTGGCTTCCCGGTATCGTGATACGCATTACTCTACCGAGGAAGCAGATTACATGACCTATATCTATTGGAAACCCTTAGCATAAAGGTCATGAACGAAATACAACAAGCTGCCCAGGCCATCGTCCGGGCCGATGCCCTGCTGATAGGAGCCAGCAACGGGCTTTCTATCGCTGAAGGCTATCACGTCTTTGCCAACAACGAGATGTTCCGTTGCCAGTTTGGGGATTTCCAACAGCAGTATGGCATACGGAATGTCATTGAAGGTTGTTTCTTTCACTACCCTACGGAAAACGTACGGGCAGAGTTTCTGCAATGCCTTGTGCAGCACTGGGTCAAAGAGTACCGTCCCTCGCAGGTGATGAAAGACCTGCTTGCCGTTGTGAATCATAGGGATTACTTTATCCTTACTTCGAATGCCGATACGCATCTGGAACTGTCCGGCTTCGATGTGGAAAAGGTCTTTGAGGTAGAAGGTACTTTCGAAGATTTATTGGAACACCGCCCACTTAAGGATAAAAGTTGTCAGGCAAACGAATTCCTTCGGCGTTATCATAATAGGAACGTAGTTATCTTTGAGTTGGGTATCGGTCGGTACAATCGACTTATCAAACAGCCCTTGATGCAACTGGCAAATAGCGAGCCTCATGCTATCTACATCACGCTGAACTTGGCATCGGAATTGTACATTCCCGATGCCATTGTCCACAAGTCCATTGGACTGGCAGGCGACATAGCCGTGACGCTCCAAGAATTGAAGAATGAACTTTATCAAAATGGTACATATTCCCATGTTTAAGGCATAGAGTCACGGGAAGATTCTTCCGAACTTTGCAACCGTAAACGATAAAACAATTAAAAATAGTAGAATGATGAAAAAGACAACGACTATCCGCTTGGTGCGCAATGCCACTTTGAGAATCAATTATGCAGGACACAACATCCTTGTTGACCCGTTCTTTGCCGACAAGGGAACCATCCAGTCGGCACTTGGTGTGTATAAAAGTCCCCGTGTGTATCTCGTAATGCCCGTCAGTGAGATAACAGAAGGGGTGAACTTTGTATTGCAAACGCACATTCACCCCGACCATTACGATGAAACAGTAAAGCGGCATCTGTCGAAGGACATCCTTTATTATACCCAACCGCAGGACAAGGCGACGGTGGAACAGGATGGCTTCACACGGGTGGAAGTAATCGAAGACAAGACAACAATGGGTGGAATGACCATCCATCGTGTAAGCGGTCATCACGGTTTCGGCAAGATTGGCGAGATAATGGGACCTGTGTCGGGCTATGTTCTGACATCAAAGGACTGTCCTACGGTTTATATTATGGGCGATTGCAAATGGGAAGCGTGCATCCGCGAAACGGTGGAACGGTTCAATCCCGACTACATCGTGGTGAACAGCGGCGGTGCAGTCTTTCCGGAGTTTTCCAAAGTGGACGGCTGCATCATCCCAGATGAAGCTGAGGTAATGCAAATGTTGGATGAACTGCCCACGCATATCAAGCTGATAGCCGTCCACATGGATGCTATTGACCATTGCCAGACCACCCGTGAAATCTTGCGCAACGAAGCGTGGCATCACGGAGCGGACATGAACCGCCTGATTATCCCGGAAGACGGAGAAACCATCAAATTATAAGCCCTATAAAAATTGCAGAGATGAAAGAAATCAAAAAAATAGCAGCAGCCGAAAATTTCAGTGTAATAAGCGTTGGCAAGCTAAGTGAACTGAGTGAGTATGTGATAGAACTTTCACCCGAAGTGAAGATTCCGGGAAAGGTGTTCGGAGGTGCGACACTTCAGGCAACGGGCAGTGAATTTTCCTTCCAGATGTTCCAACCCAACACGGAAACGGGCTTCCTCCACACCCATAAGAACCACGAGGAGCTTTACTTCTTCCTTGCAGGAAAGGGCGAGTTCCAGGTGGACGGACAGGTGTTTCCCGTTGAAGAAGGCAGCATAGTGCGCGTGGCTTCCAACGGAAAACGCAGCGTACGCAACAACAGAACGGCTTCGCTTGTAATGCTCTGCGTACAGTATCGTGGCAACACGTTCACCGCAGAAGATGCTACCGATGGCGTGATTTTGGACGAACCGGTGAAATGGTAATATAATACAAATTGCCGATTAACGGGGGAGAGCGGCAAGCGGTTTTGGTCTGCCCAAAACACAAACTTGCTACCCTCCCGTTGGCATTGTTTATAATCCCATGCCCTTGCCTCTCCTAAGCGGCTCGACAGTCCTCCTAATGGACGAGAATAGCCTATCGAATTGTTCCTTGAACCATTCGCCAATCGGTTGCCCGTTAATGGCAAGTGCAAGTTTGGATTTGTCTATTGGGCCTTTCACCACTTGGAAGCCCGCCCTTTCGGTCGTGAACTTCCGCCTGTGTTCCTCCGAGTAGAGTTCACCCTCGTAGAACAACGGCTTGCCGCTGATAAGCGTGGCGGTCTGCCGCTCGTTGAAGCCGACTTTGAGGCAGAACTTCTCCATGTACACCAACTCTTGGAACAGCGGAAACCATTTCTTGGCTTTTTGGATGATGGATTTCAAGAATGACACTTCCTTTTGGTGTTCCGCTTCCTTGTCCGACATCTCCCTGCGGTGCTTGACTTGCAGTTCCATAAGCTGCCGTTGGTGTTCCTCCTGTTGCCGCTCCATCTGTTGCTGCAACAGTTCTATGCTTTCATCACAGGCGGCAACCTCGCCTTGCAGGGTACGGTTGTCGGCTTCCAGTCCTTTCAGCTTGCCGCTGCCCAAAAGAGAACCGACCTTTGCCACAAGTGCCGTTTTCACTTCGGTCTTGGCGGCTTCCAGCTTCTCCGATTTGATTTCTTTCCGTACTTCGTCAAGTTCCTGCTTCGCCTGTTGGCGTTCGGTCTGCAACTGCCGGACATTGGTTTCAAGCTCTCCCGTCTGCCGTTTCAGGTCACGGTAATATTGGGCGGTGGTGGTGTGCCGTGCCTCCGAACCACGGATGCCACGCTGCAAGCCGTATTTCGCCATTGTTGCGGCGTAGCTGTCGTGGTAGGCTACCAGCTTCTCACGTGTCAGCAGGTCATCGGCGCACAGGCGCACGGCGTTGGATTTCTTGCGGTAGGTGCGTCTGCCCTCCGCCTGCTTCTTCGCTTTCCTGCGCTCGCCCGTCACTATCGGCACTACCGTGGCGTGGATGTGCGGTGTGTGCTCGTCCATGTGCAGCACTGCCGAAACGGTGTTCTCTTTTCAAAACGTGCGGTGCAGCCATTGCAGGTTGTCACCGCACCATTCGTCCAGCCTGCCCTCGTCCTGCACCCTCACCATGTCCTCGTGCGTGCCCGAAAGCACGATGCGGATTGCCCGTACTTGGTCGGGTGTTATCTTCCGCCTGATGCCAGCCGTGCGGATGCGGTGGTTTATCGCCTCGGTGCGGTCTGCCACACCGTCGGGGAATTGCACCAGCTCACGGTTGAGATGGGTGCGTGTGGGGTCTGCGTTCTTGGGTGTGGTCTTGCGTTCGATGTGGTCGGATGCGCCCGTGTCAGCCGACCCTTTCGCCTTGTTGATTTGGATGCTTATGTATCCCATGTTCGTTTCTTGTTTTGTTAGGTTCTACAAACTTGTTTGTCGGTATCCGTCTGTCTGCGGTTCGTACCGCACGGGCAAACGGGGGTGTCCAGAGGGGTGTAACCCCGTTAGCTCATTGGGGTGTTTTTAGCATGAGCGAAGCGGTGCGTGAAGAAAACGCCCTAATGAGCTAACGGCTTTTTGTTTTCCAAAAGCCTGCGGCGGTGTCGGCGGTTTTCGGATGCTATTCTCTTTTCGCTTGTAACATCGGCTTTCCCCTGTCGGTCGGCAGGATGGAAGTCCGTCCGACCAGCCTGCGGATGGCGGTGTTCACCTCTGTTGCTTTCCCGTTGGACTTGATGAGGGGTGAAAATCTGATGAAATGATGAATGGATAACATAACACACTGACCACCAGATGGATGTACTCTCAACATCTTTTCATCAAACCGCTCGCCAAAAGAAAAGTGATGTATGGGTCTGCGTCCGCTTTCTCTTTTCATCAGCCAAATACTTTTGTTGAGCGTTTGATGAGTACAATACTTCGGTAAAAATTTACCGAAGTATTGTGAGTATGTAAGTTGCTGTTATTCTTTATGTTTATATATGCTTTCATCATTTCATCAAAATATCAGAGTGTTTCCAATTGCGCTTTGCTTACCGTGTAGTAGCGTCCAATCCTCCTTACGGGTGAGTAAAGACATTCACGGTTGTAGTCGTATTGGTAGGTGGTGTAGGAAAGCGAGTTGGATGCAGGTGTCAGCTTCCAGCACTCCTGCACCACTTTCCGAACCTGCGACTTCTCCACCTTGACTTGCGAGCAGACGAGCAACGGAACAATATCATTCAGACAGAACGAGACAGATTCAACGCCGACACTTGCCATGATGTCGAGCAACAGTTCAGCCATCTCAATCTCCAACCTGTTGCGGTTGCTTCGGATTATCTTCCGCAGGGCATCCGTTTCCAGCAGCTTCGGGTTGAACCACATACGACTTTCTTTCCCGGTGGATAGCTGCCTGTGTTGCAGGAAATGGAGAAAAGCGGGTATTTCCGTTTTCAGCTTTTGCAGGAAGTCAGTGTCGTCACTCTTGAGCGGCACAATCTTCCGCACCCAATAGCGTGTTTCCCCTGCGTCGATGATGACGGGCAGGTGCTCGTTGTTGGAGCAAAGCACGAACTTGGCAAAGAAGCCTATCTCGTCACGGTCTTTGCCTTTCGCCTCCACCTTGTAGGATAACGTGGTACTTAGGTTCTTCAACCGCTCGCTGTCCTCACGGCGGTTAAGCAGCACCTCGTCCACCATGATGAGCAGTTTGCCCGCCCAGTCGGAATTGAACTGGCTGCGGAAGTCCTCGTTGGTGTTGAACGTCACGTTGTTTTGGTAGATGGCTTTCAGAAAGTTCAGGAACGTGCTCTTGCCCGTATTCCTTTCTTCGGACACGAGCAACAGGATGGGTTGCTTCTGAATGGGATAGAGGTAGAGCAGTTGCAGGTAGTCCATGCCCTGCTCGTACTGTTCGCCGAAGATGTGTTCCACCAACGAGCGGATGCAGGGGAAATCCCCCTCCTGCGGTCGGTGGCTTATCGGCTCATATAGGTTGAGGAACTTGCCGACTACGGGCTTGTAGTCCACATGGTCGGGTACGGTGCAGAAGCCGTCATACTTGGGGATGCCCGCCATGTAGTCCTTGCCGTAGTCCTGCCGCAGGGTCTCGGAGTTCCATGCGATGCGCTTCCTCACATAGCCGCCGTCGATGCGGGGCTGGTCCACAATCTTGTAGAGCGTGGTGCCTACTCGGATGAATTCTTCTTTTTTCTCCATGTTTTCAATAAGATTTTAGTGCTGCCGACGCCTTGTCGGCAAGCGGATTAAACATGGGCACAAAGCTACGGAAGGACGGCTAAAACCTTGATACGTAAAACGATGCAGAACGGCGCAAAAGAAACAGACAAACAAGAAAATGCAGCGGAACGGGTAATATCAGCCTTAAAATGGCGAAAAGAAAAAGCCCGAAGAAGCAAAACCGCACTTCTTCGGGCAAATGGGTTGCCGCAGATATTCGTTGGCAAAGGGATATGCTGGTTTATAGGTTTACTGATGCCATGACATCAGTACATCAGGTTAAATTGCTCATAAACAATCCGTAAAATTTTCCAAAGCGCACAATCTAACATCTGCATGAGGGTCTGCTGCCCATTGAAAACAACAATATTTGCCTTTCTTTTCGCAAGCACAGCCTTTCCAATAAAGCATTACGCACCATTACCGCATTTGAAGTATTGATACGGAAAGCCAGTGCCACGACCATTGACAAGGAATAAACTTCCGAATAATAGCCGTTGGTCAGCTTAATACGCCTTTCTACCTCATAGGGCTTTAACACTTCGCTCTTGTACACGGCTCGTATGGCGGCACGGAGTATCGGGGCGATTACATAGAATAGCTTTACCAACTCCATTTCACTCATCCAAACATTGGCGGTATCGGACGGTACGGCAACCCTGCCGTACCCGTCCATCGTGATTGTTGTCCGTTTCATACTCTGTGCGTTTATATGGTGAAACGTCCGTTTACCTTGCTCTCGAAAGCGGATATGTCGTTTTCAAGTTTCTTGTTCGTTACCTTCGCGTAAATTTGCGTTGTGGTGATATTGGTATGCCCCAAAATCTTGCTCACGCTTTCTATCGGCATACCGTAATTGAGAGCCAAGACAGCGAAGGAGTGGCGGCTCAGGTGGAATGAAATCGGCTTTTCTATCCCGCATTTCTTCGCCACGGCCTTGATGCGCTTGTTCACCATGTCAAGCGAGCCGATATTGAAAAGCCGCTTGTCTCTTCTGAACGGCTCGTAACGCCTGATTATCTGCATAGGGATGTCCATCAGCTTGATTTGGAACGGTACGCCCGTCTTTTGGCGTTTCGACACAATCCATGGTGTGCCGTTCATTTCAACAATGTTGTCAGTGGTCAGGTTCTTGATGTCCGTGAACGAGATGCCCGTCCAACAACCGAACAGGAACAAATCCCTTGCCAATGCAAAGTTGGGATTGTCCAGCTTGATTGCACTTAATGCTTGAATTTCATTCTCCGTCAGAAAGCCACGTTCCTTGTGGTTGGGGTCAACGTGGTACATCGCAAACGGGTTTCTCGGTATCTTGCCGTTGTAGTGCGCCGTGGTGACGATGTGTTTCAACGGTATGGAGTATATCCACACGGATGACTGCGCCAGCCCGACCTCGTTTCGCAGGTACAGGCAGTAGTCACGGATGAAATCCTCCGTCAGTTCGTTCATCGCCATGTCCGTCCGCTTGTAGTGCCTTGTTATGAACTCTGCCACGTATTTGCGGACGGTCAGGTACTTTTGGAACGTGCGCTTGGAGCGGTCTTTGCCCACCCGTTTGGCAAACGCCTCGTTCTCCTTGTCAAAGGCACGCAACAATGTCTCATACTCCGTGCCGATGCCTTGGTAGGCATTGCGCACCATTTCTGCTGTGACAAACGCCTCACGGTCGGAAAGCCGCTGGTAGTGTTTCGTTATCTGCGCCTTGATATTATCAAGGGCGTAGTTTACTGCCACCGCCTCACGGCTCTTTCCTTTCGCCCTGTTGCCTTTGGCATCCCAAAGTTCCTTTGAAATGTGCTGTTTGCAACTGAGCTGTGCGATAGTCCCGTTGATTGTAACCCGTCCCATGATGGGGACAATTCCGTTCTTTTCCTTGCTTCCGTTTACATAGAAGACTGTCTTGAAAGTGCTCCGCATAATCATTCTTTTTGTTTGGTGCAAAATTAGTTTATGGGAGTTGTAAGGGCAGAATGTAAACCTACGCAGAACGCAGAAATAGAGCCTGTTAGCGTTAAATGTGCAATTGGTGTCGGGTAATGGTTTGGAAGTGCATCTCTTACTGCAATCCGCCTAAATCCGTTTTTACGTCCTTATGTCATTCCGTGCCACCAGAAGCCAAACTCTCTGACCGTCAATAAGAATGCTCAAATTCGCTTTATTCTGCGTTTTATCCTATTATTTTCCTTAAAAACGCGATAAAAAATCACAGTTTAAAATTACCTTTCATGCCCTGTATAAAGATGATTGGTTTTCGCGGATTTGTTTACAAAATGGAAGAATGTACAGACTTCTCATTTTCTGTATGCAGATCAGACATAGTTTTGTTTTAAACTCTCTTACAAAAATATTCCGTGTAAGACTTGTGCATTCCCCCAAAAGTATGTATATTTACTTAGTAAACTGAGTCTAATTAACATGAATCGCATTAGTCTGTCCGTCATGCTTTTGGTAGGAATTGAAGCTTCCAAGGAATCGTTCTTCGTTGAAGCATATAAACTGACGGGAGATAGCGCTTGCCTTTTTCATCGCTACGGCAAGCGTGGATCAGGACCGAATGAATTGATGGAAGCCAATTCGGTATACTACCACAAGCCCACACGAAATTATGTTGCTCTACAGCAGTAACGATATGGGTGCGCAGCTCGTCAACCTCGATACTTATGACATACGGCCCATCCATGCTTTCAGGCAGAACAATGCTCTGTGGCTGATGAAAGCAGAATTCATTGACGACAGTACCCTTTACGGCATTACGGAGTCGGAAGAATACGAGCCGGTTTTAGTCCGATACAATTGTTCTGAGATTTAAACATTTCATTTAATTCATCCAACGAATAAATAAACCAGGAATATGAAAAAGAAAATATTATGCATATTATTACTGATTTTTGCAGTAAAGGTCGGGGCTTCAACAGGCCGTTCAATCTATAATTTTGACTTTGACTGGCTGTTTTCCAGATATGGATTACAGGCAGACGGAACAAGGCTGGAAGAGCCCGTAGCAGCAGAAAGCATCCTGTTTGATGACCGGAACTGGAAGCAGCTGGATTTACCGCATGACTGGGCCATAGAAGGTCCTTTCCGCCCTGATCTGGAAGGATTCACCGGTAAGCTTCCCTGGCGCGGCATCGGATGGTACCGAAAACATTTCAAGGTGGAAAAGAAGGATGAAGGCAAACGCCTTTATCTGGACTTTGACGGTGCCATGGCTCATGCAGAGGTATGGCTGAACGGCAAGAAAGTTGGCGGCCATCCTTATGGATATACCTCTTTCCGGGTAGATCTGACACCTGCAGTCGTGTATGGCGGCGAGAATGTCGTAGCCGTGCGTCTGAATACAGAAAACATGGGCTCCCGCTGGTATCCCGGTGCAGGTATTTACAGACATGTCCGTCTGGTAAAGACATCACAGGTACATGTAGATCACTGGGGCGTTTTTGTCACCACTCCCCAGATTTCGGATAAAGAAGCGAAGGCTGTCATTTCAGTAAAACTGCGCAATCACCTGCCGGATCCGGTAAAAGGCCATTATGCGGTGTCTGTATATGAACTGGATGCAGAAGACCGGGTAGGGGCGGAAGTCGCAAAGTGCAAATCCTTATCCCTGAATTTGCCGGCCGATGGAACGCTGGAAGACAGCGTGACTGTAACGGTATCTGAACCCAGACGCTGGAGCCTGGAACAGACAAACCGTTATCTGGCCAGAATTGTCGTATTTGACGGAAAAAAACAGGTCGATACTTATGAGGTACCTTTCGGATTCCGGACAATCCGCTTTACGCACGACAATGGTTTCTTGCTGAACGGGAAACGGGTACAGATACAGGGAACCTGTAATCACCACGATTTGGGAGCGCTGGGAACAGCTGTCAATAAAGTTGCCCTGGAACGGCAGTTGAAGATTCTGAAAAGTTTCGGCTGCAACGCACTGCGCACTTCCCACAACATTCCGGCGCCGGAACTGCTTGATCTGGCCGACAAGATGGGATTTCTCGTCATGGATGAAGCATTCGACTGCTGGAAGAAGGGCAAACAGCCAGGCGATTACGGTTCACTGTTTGAAGAATGGCACGTAAAAGACCTGGAAGCACTGGTGTGCCGGGACAGAAATCATCCCTCTGTCATTTTATGGAGTACCGGCAATGAAGTTTCCGAACAATACACTCCTGAACTGGGCATAGCCCGCTATCTGACCGACGTGGTACACCGTTTTGACAAGACCCGTCCGGTAACCTTCGGAGCTTCCTATCCCAGCAAGTCTGCCATGAACGGAACAGAGTTACAGGTTGACGTACATGGGATGAACTATGCAGCCGGTGTTTATGGCGGTCCTCATTTCTACGGAGAATTTCTCAACAAAGAAGGACACGAACATCTGTCCGGATTTTCCAGCGAAAGCAGTTCCACCATGAGTTCCCGCGGAGAATACTTTCCGCGCAAATTCCATGTTTCTTCGTACGACCTGAATGAACCGGGATGGGGCGGATTGCCCGATCAGGAATTTGCGGTGAATTCGTATGGACAGGCTTCGACTATCTGGGAGAACCGACTCCGTTTAACAGTGACAAGACCGTACTGCTGAATCATGCAACCGCCTTGAGTAAAGAAGAACTGAAAAAGCAGGAAGAGGAACTGAAGAAGATAGAAGAGAACCGTCCGACTTCGCGCAGCAGCTATTTTGGCATTGTCGATCTCGCCGGATTCCCCAAAGACCGCTATTACTTATATCAATCCCGATGGATGCCTGACTATCCGATGGTGCATATTTTGCCGCATTGGAATTTTGAGGACAAGACAGGAGAGAATATCCCGGTTTTCGTCTATTCATCCGGTGACGAGGTTGAACTGTTCTTGAACGGCAAATCATTGGGGAAAAAGCAGAAGCAGGCATTTGAATACCGTTTCCGCTGGAATGAGGTTCCGTATGAACCGGGTGAACTGAAGGCTGTGGCTTACAAAGACGGAAAAGTATGGGCAGAAGCGTCGGTAAAGACAACAGGTGCTCCGGTAAAACTGAAACTGACTCCCGACAAGAAAATACTAAAGTCTGACGGTGAGGATCTGATCTTTGTACGGGTCTCCGTACTGGATGCGGACGGTAACGAAGTACCTACCGCAGAGCCTCTGATTAAAGCAACGCTGGACGGGCCGGGTAAAATTGTGGCAACCGATAACGGAGATCCGACCTGTCTGATTCCTTTTCCGGAAACAACACGTCCGGCTTTTAACGGGCTGTATCTGGCCATTGTGAAAGCCGACAGGGGAGCGAAAGGAGAATTACATTTCTCAGTGGAAAGCGACGGGCTGGGTACAGCAGAGATGGTATTCCAGATCGAAAAAGGCAAAATCAGACAATATCAATATATTCCATAATCAGAGACCGGCAAAGAGAGAAGGAGACTGATGTTCACCATGCAACGGCTATTTTATCCGGTTACAGTATTCTCCGGACAGGGAACACTCATAATTGCTTTTTCTTCAATAAGCTCTTTTACCATAATAAATTCTTCGTCTGTCTCCATTATTGTTTTAAAACCCTGTTTAAGGTACATATTGACTGCATAGTTTGCCTTCTGTACAGAAAGCGAAACATATTTATAGCCTTTACTGCCAAGTAATTTCATTATCTCCTGCATTAAGCGGCTACCAATACCTCTGCTCCTGTATTCCTTATATAAGGAGATGGAAAGAGAAGGAGTTTCATCATCTACATGACCGTAATCATTCATGATGCGTACCCACACAGCTCCTACAACCTTACCATCTGTTTCGGCAACCAGACAATAATCATCTTTTTCCTTACCGAAATGCTCAATATAGACTTTCAATTCCGGCAAATCAACAACATCCTTCGATGGTGGCTCTATGCCTTCTGGAATATAGATTGCTTCATAAAGAAAATCTCTTAACAAATGATTCTCCCTAGCTTGCAAAGGGCGTATTATATAATTAGTTAATTCGTTCATTTTTGTTCACATTTTCTTTTCAGGTCTACTATATGCCGTTTCTGTTATCCCTCTTAACATGACACTCATCAGAAGCTACTATATCCTTTATATCACTTCGCCATCATAATAGTCGGAAGTAACTGAATACCAAGTAGATGCTAAATCAGACTGAATAAATGATTTTATCCTTGTTCTTATCATGGAACACCTTTATACTTTACCATTTCTTCCCAATCCTCTTTGGTAAGCAAAGTAAAATGTTCCGTACGGATATCTCCTAACGGAGAAGTCTTTCCTCTTTCTGTATGATGAAACCGAAAACCACATTTGTCCATCACTCTGCGGGATTTAATATTTCCGTCATAATATCCGCACCACACTCTTTTGATGTTCAGTTCATTAAAACAACGTAAGAGAAGGCATCCAACTGCTTCCGGTATAAGTCCCTGTCCCCAGTAAGGCATACCAATCCAATAACCAATTTCGGCATCACCCTCCTGCATGTCTGCACTATGTACGCCGTCACCGAACATAATGCCTACACTACCAATAGGTTCATTGGTTTCCTTTAAAACCACGGCATAAGTCTCCGGGGCAGAAAGTATATCCCTTATTACTTCTCTGCTATTTTCAATGGATGTATGTGGCGGCCATCCTGCTATCGGTCCTATGTTCGGATTTTGTGCATATTTGTAGAGTGATGCAGCATCTTCTTCCGTCCACGGACGAAGTATAAGTCTTTCGGTTTTCATAAATTACTCATTTAGTTTCTTTAGAATAAATGTTCGGCTCTAATTTAACAATAGTTCATTAAAAATTCGCCAAGCCTAAGCGGCTCTGGCAGTAAATAAAATGAGTTCTTTGAAAAGTTTGT
>ENA-ORKV01000781-ORKV01000781.1-human-gut-metagenome-genome-assembly--contig:-NODE-781-length-32030-cov-5.464182_pt1 | contig 32030 bp, 33 predicted proteins | sample MGYA00243058_ERZ508805 | MGnify/ENA primary metagenome ERZ508805 (study PRJEB26277, sample SAMN04329770) | human gut metagenome | biome: human-associated habitat | host: Homo sapiens | place: USA... | reverse complement strand
CTTCATTCTACCAGAGCCTGCAAGCTATGTCTTCTTTTATGCGGTTTTCAATTTGCGCAATTTATTGTACATTATCAACTATGGAATCGTGTGGAAAGTTTTCTAAGTGTCTTGACTTGCGAATTGTGAGCAGGTGTGTTAAAATTCTGGATATACGTTGGCAGTCTTGCATAATGACTGTGGGAGGGTAGCCAATGGCAAATATAATTTCCATTCACCGGAAAGGAGAAAGAGACATGGACGAAAACAAAAAAGATGATTTTAGCTATGGCAGAAGAATCTGCGCTTGCTGTAATAAATGTGTTGTCGATTTTTACGATATATGTGATATATGTGGTTGGCAAAATGATTTATTACAAAATAAAGAATCTGATTTTAGCGGTGGGGCAAATGTTATGAGCCTGAATGAAGCCAAGAAAGCCTATGCCGAGGGCAGAAAGGTTTACTAAAAATATACCGGAAGGCAGAGAGACACCATGTCGGGAAAATCCATTTTCATACAGGCAATCGGCCTTTTCGGGACGGTTTTGTTTTTCCTGTCGTACCAATGCAAAAGCAACCGGACGCTGTTCCGCGTCCAGTTTGTTTCCTATCTGTGCTACACCACCCATCTGCTGATGCTGGGCGCGATCACCGGCGGGATCAGCTATGTTCTGAACACGGTTCGCTCCTTTTGTCTGGGAAGCAGGAGCAGCTTTCTGAAAGGGAAAACCATGTGCGCCGCGCTGTGCGTCATGCAGGTGACGGCGCTGATTTTCACCTGGGACGGCTGGTGGTCGATTCTGCCGGTGGCCGCGAATATTGCGGCGACGGTCGGCGGGTATACGTACAGTCCGAAGAAGATCCGCCTCGTGGGGATGTTTGTTAATTCGCCGCTGTGGATTATTTACGATGGAATCATCGGCTCCTGGGCGGGGATTCTGGACGAGATCGTCACGGAAATATCCATGATCGTATCCATTTTCCGCTATGGATGGAAGAATCTGGATTCTGTCAGCGACCAGTGAGGCTTTTCCTAAGGCAACACCGCACAATTGCGTCTGCGAGTCTCAGCCGTCTTTTTGCCCCACTTCTTCAGTTTGAAAAACGAGAAATACATACAGTATTCCTTCGTTTTCCAAACTTTGAATTGGGACAAAAATCCTGTCTGAGACTTCTTGCTGAATTGTGCGGTGCTACCCTAACGAATTCTTAAATTAAAATTATGATGACAAACTCTGCGGGATATGGTATATTCTCAGTGAAAAAACCGGCAAAGGAGTATCGTCCATGGGGTATGATTATCTGGTCGTGGGGGCGGGGCTGTTCGGCGCTGTCTTTGCCCGGCAGGTAAAGGCGGCGGGGAAAACCGTGCTTGTGATCGACCGGCGGAGTCACGTCGGCGGCAATGTGTATACCGAGGAGATCGAGGGAATCCAGGTACATACCTACGGCGCCCATATTTTCCACACCAACGACAAGACCGCGTGGGAGTATGTCAACCGGTTTGCGGAATTTAACCGCTACACCAATTCTCCGGTGGCGAATTACCACGGGGAGCTGTACTCTCTGCCGTTCAACATGTATACCTTCAATAAAATGTGGGGTGTGACGACTCCACAGCAGGCGGAAGCGGAGATTGCCCGTCAACGGAAGGCCGCCGGGATTGCGGAGCCGAAGAATCTGGAGGAACAGGCCATTTCCCTTGTCGGCACGGATATTTACGAAAAGCTGGTGAAGGGCTACACCGAAAAGCAGTGGGGCCGTCCCTGCACGGAGCTTCCCGCCTTTATCATCAAGCGCCTGCCCGTGCGCCTTACCTTTGACAATAACTACTTCAACGCCCGGTTTCAGGGCATTCCCATGGGCGGCTACACCCAAATGGTGGAAAACATGCTGGACGGCATCGAGGCGCGGCTGAATGTGGACTATCTGGAGCACAGAGCCGAGCTGAACGCGCTGGCGGACAAGGTCGTTTACACCGGCTCCATCGACAGCTACTTTGACTATTGCTTCGGCCCGCTGAGCTACCGCTCCGTCCGGTTTGAGACGGAGGTGCTGGATATGCCGAATTTTCAGGGCAACGCCGTGATCAACTACACCGACCGGGAGACGCCCTATACCCGCATCATCGAGCATAAGTTCTTCGAGTTCGGCACCCAGCCGAAAACTGTGGTGTCCCGGGAGTACAGTTCCGAGTGGAAGCCGGGGGTGGAGCCGTACTATCCCGTGAACGATGAAAAGAACAACGCCCTGTATGGAAAGTACAAGGTGCTGGCGGATAAGGAAGACAAAACCATTTTCGGCGGCCGGTTGGGGGAGTACCGCTATTACGACATGGACGCGGTAATCCTCCGGGCGCTGAGCCTTGCCAAATCAGAAATCGAAGGAGAAAGATAAATGAAGCTTCTGACGGTCACAGTACCCTGCTACAATTCTCAGGACTATATGGAAAAGTGCATCCAGAGCCTCCTGCCCGGGGGAAACCGGGTGGAGATCATCATTATTGATGACGGCTCCAAGGATAACACCGGAAAAATCGCCGACGAATATGCCCGGAAATTCCCGGACATTGTGCGGGTCATTCATCAGGAAAACGGCGGCCACGGTGAGGGCATCAATCAGGGATTGAAGCACGCCACCGGCACCTATTTCAAGGTCGTGGACAGCGACGACACCCTCAGCCCCGATTTCCCCAAATTTCTGGACGCTCTTGAGGAATGTGAGCGGCAGGGCGGCGTGGATATGGTTGTGACAAACTACTACTACGTCCATTCCGACGGCGACGGGGATCGCTCCATCAACTATTCCGCCGTGTTGCCGGAGAACCGTATCTTCACATGGGAGGATACCAAACCCTTCCGGGTATACCAGATGCTCACCATCCATTCCAGCACTTTCCGCACCGAGATCATGCGTAAATGGGAGCAGCCGCTTCCCAAACATGTTTTCTATGAGGACAACCTGATGATCTATCAGACGATACCCTATGTGCGGAAAATGTACTATCTCAACGCAGACCTTTACCGTTACTGGATCGGCCGGCCCGATCAGTCGGTGCAGTCTGCCGCTCTGGCCAAGCGCCACGCAGATCAGATCCTTGTGACGGAACGGTGCTTCACCACCTGTCACTTGGACGACATCACCGAACCCCGGCTGAAACGATACATGAAGCACGACCTGTTCATGATGTTCGGCATCTCCATTCTCACGACCCGGCTGAACAAGTCCGCCGAGACGGATGCCGAGCTGAAAAAGATGTGGGAGACCTGCATGGCCTATGACCCCAAGTGGGCGAACTACTTCCGCAAGCGCACGCCGCTGCTGTTTGTCAGTGTGCCGGGGCGGGTCGGGCAGGAATTCGCCGGGAGCTTTTACCGGTTTGCCAACAATGTGGTGCGGTTCAATTAAATAAAGAATAGCGCAGGAGCGGCGGGTTTACCGGCTCCTGCGTTTTTTGTCAGAATTTGGCGTATTCCCAAATGGTTACAAATGTGTTACAATTGCTGTGCATATATGCAAGAAAACAGAACGAGGTGATTGTTATTCGACGAATTCTGACTTGTACTGTATCGGTTCTGCTCCTTTTGGGAGCGTTCCTTCTGCCGATGCGGGCTGAGGCGGCCACGGCGGATTCCAAAGCCGGTGTCGTGACGACTGCTTCCGGGAAGCTGAACGTGCGAAGCAGCCCGTCCTCCAGCGCAGCGGTGGCCGCGTCGCTGAATAAGGGAAGCTATGTTACTCTGATCTCCAAGTCCGGCGACTGGTGGAAGGTGGAATACGCAAAAGGGAAGTACGGCTACTGCCACGCGGGCTTCATCACGGTGACGGAGGGAACCCCGGTATCCGTGGCAGTAAGCAGCGGCACGCTGAACGTCCGCAGCGGGGCGGGGACGGCCTATGGAAAGGTCGGCGCCCTCAGCAAGGGGGAAACGGTCATCCGTCTGTCCACTGCGAACGGATGGAGCCGCGTCCTTTACGGCGGAACGAAAACCGGATACGTCAGCGCGCAATATCTGTCCGGAAACTATGCTTCAGTGTCCCTGAACGTGCCGAATTTCAAGCAGACGGACGCCCGCTGGGCGGATGTCCGGATCGGTACATCCGGGAAGACCTTTTCTCAGATCGGCTGCGCCACAACGGCGGTGGCAATGATGGAGTCCTTCCGCACGGGAAGAACCATCTACCCCGACGCTATGGCGAAGGAGCTTACCTATACGCCCTCGGGCAGTCTCTATTGGCCGAGCCACTATACGGCTGTCACGGACGGTTCCGGATATCTCAGTACCGTTTATGGTAAGCTGAAGCAGGGAAAACCTGTCTTGCTCGGCGTCAGCAATGCCTATGGCGGTCAGCACTGGGTGGTGGTCACGGGGTATACGGGGGGAAGCAGTCTGACAGCGTCCGGATTTACCATCCGCGACCCCGGTTCCAATTCCCGGACAAATTTGCAGCAGCTGCTGAATGTGTATCCTTCGTTTTATAAGTTCTTCTATTACTAAAAGTGTGGGGTTGGCAATGTCTGCCAACCCCACTATTCAATGTGATTTTTCAGCCATCCAAGAAGCCCATGGTCATCCATATCACCGGCGGCAACGCGGAGAATGACGGAAATCAAATCGTCATCTTCGTAGGAAAGTGTGATGTTGTTGATGTCCAGAAATACGAGCATGGCGTGAGTTCCGATGCGTTTGTTGCCGTCCACGAAAGGGTGATTGTGAATGAGTCCATAACCCAGACGGGCGGCTTTTTCGAGGATTGTGGGGTAGAGCTCCTGTCCGCCGAAGGCTTGCAGCGGCGTGTTGACTGCGGAGTCCAGCAGACCTTCATCACGCAGCCCATCCATGCCGCCGGACTGCGCGATCAGCATGGAATGCAACATCAGAATTTGACGCCTACTGAGAAGCTTCATTTTGCCAGTTCCTCATATACATGCGTGTTGCGCTGCATGAGCTTCGCGGAGGAAGCAAGCACATCGTCGTCGGCTGCCGCCTGCATGGTGTCTGCTTGGTTGAATTCGTAGATGATATACCGGGGCGTGTTGTTTTTCATAATAACGGCGGAACCATACTGGTCAACCAGCCGGGCAACCTTTGAGAAATTCTGATTGGCTACGGAGATGGGAACGATGGTATTGGTATCAATATTCATGGCAATGCCTCCTTTGTTATTAGTATACTCAAATATTAGGATAAAATCAACCTATTTTTGATATCTGTTTATACGAAAAAGACGCGGTTGTGTCGGCCGCGTCTTTTTGTCAGTATGTAAATTACAGCAGCGGGATCCCGGCCTTTGCGCAGGCGTCCACAGTTTCGCTGTCCCATACGCTGGACTGTACTTCGCCGATGTGGGCGCAGCCCATCATCAGCATGGACAGACGGCTCTGGCCGATACCGCCGCCGATGGTCAGGGGCAGCTCGTTATTCAGCAGCATCTTGTGGAAGGGCAGCGCCCGCCGGTCATCACAGTGGGCGAGGGTCAGCTGGCGGTCGAGGGATTCCGCGTCCACACGGATGCCCATGGAGGAAACCTCCAGCGCTCGGTTCAGCGTTTCGTCCCAGAAGAAAATGTCGCAGTTCAGATTCCAGTCGTCATAGTCGGGGGCGCGGCCGTCGTGGGGCTTGCCGGAGCGGAGAAGTCCGCCGATCTGCATGACGCAGGCAGTCTTATGCTCCCGGACAAAGGCGTTTTCCCGCTGGGAACCGGTTTCCAGACCGGGATACATGTCTTCCAGCTCCTGCGCGGTGATGAAGGTGACCTCCCGGCTCAGCTCGGTGCGCAGCTGGGGGAAGCGGACGTGCAGGCGGTCGTTGGTGTCGCAGATGGCACCCACGATGGCGCGGACGATGAGCTTCAGGAAGTCCAGATTCCGGTTTTCCCGGGTAATGATCTTCTCCCAGTCCCACTGATCGACGTAGATGGAATGGATGTTGTCCAGCGCTTCGTCCCGGCGGATGGCGTTCATGTCGGTGTACAGGCCATTTCCAACGGTGAAATTGTAGCGCTTGAGGGCGAGGCGCTTCCATTTTGCCAGAGAATGCACCACCTGAGCGTCCATGCCCACGGCGGGAATGTCAAAGGCCACAGGCCGCTCGTAGCCGTTCAGGTTATCGTTCAGGCCGGAGCTTTCGGTGACGAACAGGGGCGCGGAGACACGCTTCAGGTTCAGCGCCTTGGAAAATTCCTGCTGGAACGTCTCCTTGATATAGGCAATGGCGCGCTGGGTGTCGTAGGCGTCCAGCACCGGCTTGTAGTTTTCGGGAATGTAAATTTTGTTCATAAAACGGCATCCTTTCACGGGAAACAATATGCGTCCATTGTATTCTTTTTTTCGGAAAAATCAAGGGGAATTGTCATGCTGCGCCGTCTTTCCGCGAAAACGTCCCCGCCGGGGTATCCCGGCGGGGACGGCGGTTATGCTTTCGGCGCAAGCGCCTTTTCCACGAACTCGGTCACGATTTCTTTGTAGCGGGGCGTGTCCACCAGATAGCTGAACCCGTGGTCAGCACCGGGGAAGGTGTGCCGCGTGACCAGCGCGGGATTTTCTGCCACGATGTCGCTCATTTCGCAGGGGACGAAGCTGTCGCTTTCCCCGTGGATGATGAGAATGGGCACCGTTGCCTGTTTCACTGCCCGGGCGGCGTCCATTTCGTCAACGTCAAAGCCGCCGTAGACCCGCCCGCCGATCTTCACGAAGGGCCATGCCAAGCGGTCGGGCATGTGCATATCCCTTGCGACCTTGCGGATGATGTCTCCGGGGGAGGAATAGGGGCAGTCGGCGATGATTCCTTTCACGTTTTCGGGCAAGTCCAGCCCGGCAGCCATCAGCACCGTCGCCGCACCCATGGAAACGCCGTAGAGGATAATCTGCACATCTGCACCGAATCGCTCCACGGCGTAGCGTGCCCAGCTTTCCACGTCCCACCGCTCCTGAATGCCAAAGGTGATGGTGCGGCCTTCGCTTCTGCCGTGAGCGCGTTCGTCGATGAGCAGGAGATTGTGTCCCATAGAGAAACTCAGCTCACTGCCCCCGGCGAAGTCCGTCAGGGCGCTGCTGCGGTAACCGTGGAAGCCGATGTCCAGCGGCGCACCGTCTTTGACGTGGTAATAACGCCCGAACAGGGTAAGCCCGTCGAAAGATACGATGGAAACCTCCTCGTAGGGACGGTCGCTGAGCTGGCAGAACAGGCGGTTGATCTCCTTGCGGTAGGGGTCATATTTGTGGCTGGCGAAGGTAGAGATTTTGTCCCGCCCCTTTTTCGGGGAGTAGAATGCGATGCGGTAGGTATAGTACCCTCCCATCAGCAAAATTGCCGCGATGGCACACAAAAGAAATAGAAAAACTGTCATATCATAAGCCCCGGATATAGTCCATCAGCTCCGGGAAGCTGCCGTATGGATACTGAGAAATGTCCCTGTTTTCTTTATTGATGAGGCAGTCGGTGAGGAGGAATACCTGCATACCAAGGGTTTGGGCGATCATGTCCTCGTTTACGTCGTTGCCCACCATGAGACATTCTCCGGCGTTCAATCCCAGTTTACCCAGAATTTCCCGGTAGTAGTCCGGATTGGGCTTGCAGAAGGAGGAATTATCATATGTAGTGATGAACTCGAAGTCCTCGGGCGTCAGACCGGCCCACCGGACCCGACTCTGGGTGGCCGTGGGCGGGAAAAGGGGATTGGTGGCGAGCACGGTGCGGTACCCCATGGCGTGGAGGGTGCGAATGGTTTCCGCCGCGGCGGGCTGAAAGCCGCAGCTGTGGCGGCATTCCTGAAATTCCGTTTCGTAGAATTCGTCGTAGAGGGGGACGTCTTCCAAAGCGTCCTGACCGAACATGTCGGCGAAGGTTTCCCAGAAGACGGCCTCGTTGCTCTTCCTGCCGTCATTGGCGACCATAGCGCCGGTGCCGCGCCAGACGGCCTTGACCAACATCTGAGGGTCGTAGCCATAAGGCACCATTTTGGCTGCCAGACGGTTCAGGTAGTCCTTGACGAACACCTCCTGATCCATGGGAAGCAGTGTGCCGTCCAGATCAAAAAGAATTGTGGTGAGCATCGTTTTAACCTCGCAATTCATATTTTCCAGAATTATACAGCAGCCGCCGTCCCATTTCAAGTGTGGGACGGCGGCTGTATTGTAAACTTTTATTCGGGAGTGGACTCCACGCCGACGGCCATGATGTCGTAGGGCGTCGTCTGGTAGACAAAGTAGTTCAGCCAGTTGCTGAACAGCAGATGGGCGTGTCCCCGCCAGCGGACGACGGGGCGCTGGGTGTCATCGTCGTTGGGATAGTAGTTCGCCGGGACGTGGATGGGCAGACCCTGCGCTTTGTCCCGGAGGTATTCCTTTTCCAGCGTGTCCGCATCGTACTCGGCGTGGCCGGTGACGAAAATCTGACGGCCTTCCTTGTTCATGGCGGCGTAGACTCCGGCGTCCGGAGAGGAAGCCAGAATTTTCAGGCCGGGAACGGCCTCGATATCGGCACGCTCCACGGTGGTGTGCCGGGAGTGAGGAATCCAGAATTCATCGTCGAAGCCCCGGAGCAGAATGGCGCGCTTGTAGTCCGCGTGATGGGGGTACACGCCGAACAGCTTTTCCGGGAGGGCTTTTTTCTGAATGCCGTAGTGGTAGTAAAGTCCCGCCTGCGCGCCCCAGCAGATGTGGAAGGTGGAATGGACGTTGGTTTTGCTCCACTCCATGATCTGGCACAGCTCCGGCCAGTAGTCCACCTCTTCAAAGGGCATCTGCTCCACCGGCGCGCCGGTGATCACCATGCCGTCGAATTTTCGGTCTTTCAGCTCGTCGAAGGTTTTATAGAAATTCAGCAGATGCTCCTGCGGGGTATTTTTGGAGCGGTGGGAGGAGACCATCATCAGCTCCAGATGCACCTGCAGGGGCGTATTGCCCAGCAGACGGCTCAGCTGGGTCTCCGTGACGATTTTCGTTGGCATGAGATTCAACAGCACGATTTCCAGAGGGCGGATGTGCTGGGTCTCTGCCCGGGTCTTTCGCATAACGAAAATGTTTTCCTGCTGCAGAATGCCCGCTGCCGGCAGGTCGTTGGGAATCTGAATGGGCATACGCTTTCCTCCTGATTACACGTTCTCCAATGCCTGCGCGATGTCCTCGATAAGATCCTGTGCGTTTTCCAGACCGCAGCTCAGGCGGATGAGGTCGGCACCGACACCGGCGGCGTCCAGCTCCGCGTCGGTCATCTGACGGTGGGTGGAGGATGCGGGATGCAGGCAGCAGGTATGGGAATCGGCTACGTGGGTCTCGATGGCACCCAGCTTCAGGTGCTTCATGAAGATCTCGGCCGCCTTCCGGCCGCCGTAGAGGCCGAAGGAAATGACGCCGCAGGTGCCGTTCGGCATATACTTATGGGCAAGATCGTAATATTTGTCGCCCTTCAACCCGGCGAACTTCACCCACTTGACCTTCTTGTGACCTTGCAGATATTCCGCCACGGCCTGGGCGTTGGCGCAGTGCTGCTTCATGCGGAAGGGCAGACTTTCCAACCCCAGATTCAGCAGAAATGCGCTCTGAGGGGACTGGACGCAGCCAAAGTCCCGCATCAGCTGGGCGGTACACTTGGTGATGAACGCGCCGCCGAGACCGAAGCGCTGGGTGTAGGTAACGCCGTGGTAGCTGTCGTCAGGGGTACACAGGCCGGGGAACTTGTCCGGGTAGGCCGTCCAGTCGAACTTGCCGCTGTCCACGATGGCGCCGCCCAGAGCGGAGGCATGGCCGTCCATGTACTTGGTGGTGGAGTGGGTGACGATGTCCGCGCCCCACTGAAAGGGCTGGCAGTTGATGGGGGTGGCGAAGGTGTTGTCCACAATGAGGGGAACGCCGTGGGCATGGGCGGCCTTGGCGAATTTCTCAATGTCCAGCACCGTCAGGGCGGGGTTGGCGATGGTCTCGCCGAACACGGCTTTGGTGTTGGGGCGGAAGGCGGCGTTCAGTTCTTCCTCGGTGCAGTCCGGGTCGATGAAGGTGGTTTCCAGACCCATTTTCTTCATGGTGACGGAGAAAAGGTTGAAGCTGCCGCCGTAGATGGCGGAGCTGGCAACGATGTGGTCGCCGCATCCGGCGATGTTGAACACCGCCATGAAGTTGGCCGCCTGTCCGGAACCGGTGAGCATGGCGGCGGTGCCGCCCTCCAGCGCGCAGATCTTGGCGGCGACGGCGTCACAGGTGGGATTTGCCAGACGGGAGTAGAAATAGCCCTCGGCTTCCAGGTCAAAAAGCTTTCCCATATCCTCGGAGGTGTCGTACTTGAATGTGGTACTCTGGACGATGGGGATCTGACGGGGCTCGCCGTTTTTGGGCGTATAACCGGCCTGAATGCACAGTGTTTCGGGGCGCAGCTTGGAATCCATGAGAAATCACCTCATAATGTAATTTTTGTCTATTGTAATCGTTCGGAGGGCGTTTGTCAACGCCTGACCGACAGGTTTGCGCTGACGCAGAAAAACCACCGCAATTCCGATAGAATTGCGGTGGACAAAATGGCGGAGTGAGAGGGATTTGAACCCTCGCGCGCTTTTTAGACGCCTACTCCCTTAGCAGGGGAGCCCCTTCGGCCTCTTGGGTATCACTCCGAATAAAAAGAAAACTATTCACTTGATTGCCAAAGTATTCTAGCATATGGCAGAATGTTTGTCAAGCACTAATCTCGCCCCTGCGTCAAAGCTCTTGACAATTTTCCCTCTGGATGATATATTTTATGAAGTCTGGAGAGATGTCCGAGCGGTTTAAGGAGCCAGTCTTGAAAACTGGTGATGGGGCAACCCACCGTGGGTTCGAATCCCACTCTCTCCGCCACAATACAGCTCATTGCGTGTGCAGTGGGCTGTATTTTTTTGACTTGGTGCTTGCAGGAGGGGGAGACCGTGGACAAGATGTACGCGGACAGGGAAACGATTCTGGCCATGGCGCGTGCCGGGGAATTTGTTCCGCGCAGTTATCTGGAAAGGCTGGTTGAATTCTGTTGACAAGCTGTTTTTGCCGATTTATAATGTTCCCTGAAAGGAAGTGTCGGATGATGGCGGTTCGGCTCAATGATGACAAGGAACTGGTAAAAACCATTCGGGAAGGTCTGAAGCGCACGGGAGGCTACTGCCCCTGTCGGCTGGAGCGGACGGAGGACAATAAGTGCATCTGTAAGGAATTCCGGGAGCAGATCGCAGACCCGAATTTCAAGGGCTATTGCCACTGTATGCTCTATTACAAGGATTGACAAATAATTGTTGACAAATTTCGCCTGCTGTGATACGATATCCGAGCGCTGAGGGAAACCGGCAGGCAGATATGGGCGAGTGGTGGAATTGGTAGACTCGCTAGATTCAGGTTCTAGTGTTCACTGCGGACGTGCGGGTTCAAGTCCCGCCTCGCCCACCAAAACCGGACAGCAATTTCGGTATGATGCGTACCGCGATTGATGTCCGGTTTCCTTTTGCATTTCAGCGGCGGACATTGGAAGATGAGAAAGGTTGTGATGCTATGGATACGCACGCGCGGCTTCAGCAGTTATTGCGGGAACGTGGTTGGACGGAGTATAAGCTTTCAAAGGAATGCGGTCTGGCACAGTCCACCATCGGAAATATTTTCAGAAGAAATACTGTTCCCTCCATTGCAACCCTTGAGACGATCTGCAAGGGATTCGGCATCACCATGTCCCAGTTTTTCGCGGACACCGATATGGTGGAGCTGACCCCGGATATGAAAGAGCTGTTTGACTGCTGGGTCTGCCTGACGCCGAGTCAGAAGGCTGCGGCTATCCAGATGCTGAAAGCGATGAGCCACGATAACGAGTAATAGGAGGTCTTCGGACTTCCTATTTTTATGCTTTTGCTTCGTGCGGGAAATATCGTGCAGAGTTGACATTTGGGGATATTTGTTGGATAATACAGAAAAAAAGATGTGAGGATATCATGGAAAAAACGAAGCGTTCTTTTCTTCCGTGGGGGATGGTGTCGACCATTCTGACGCTGGCGTGGCCGACTATGCTGGAAGAGCTGATGCAGACGGCGGTGCAGTATATCGACACCGCTATGGTCGGCGCGATCGGTACGCAGGCGACTGCGGCGGTGGGCGCTACCAGCACGGTCAACTGGCTGATCGGCAGCACCGTTGCCGCCATTGGCGTGGGCTTTCTGTCCTTCGTGTCTCAGGCCTGCGGGGCGGGGGATACGAAGCGGGCGGGGAAAGCCTCGTCTCAGGCGGTGCTGGCGGTTCTGGTCTGCGGCACGTTTTTTACTGTGCTGATGCTGGCGCTGAGCAGCAAGGTGCCGGTGTGGATGCAGGTTGACCCGGCCATTCAGGACTTGGCTGCCCAATACTTTTTCATTCTGTACACCCCCATGCTGGCCCGGGCGGCCATTACGATTTTCGGTACGCTGCTTCGTTCGGCAGGGGACGCCAAAACGCCCATGCGGGTCGGTTTTCTGGTGAACGGGGTCAATGTTGTCCTTAACTTTCTGCTCATCTATCCCACGCGGCAGGTGTGGGGCATGACCGTCTTCGGCGCGGGATGGGGCGTCATCGGCGCGGCTGTGGCAAGCGCCATTTCCTTCGTGATCGGCGGCGTGTGCATCACCGTGGTGCTCTGGCGGCACCCGCTGCTGTCTCCCAAGGGGCAGAAACTGCGGCCGGACTGGGATGTGCTGAAGCCCTGCCTGCGGGTGGCGCTGCCCAATGCCTTGCAGCGCTTCGGTACTTCTCTGGGATATGTGGCCTTTGCGTCGATGATAAACTCTTTGGGCGAGATCGCTACCGCCGCCCACACGATCGCCAACACGGTGGAATCCGCGTTTTACATTCCCGGCTACGGGATGCAGACCGCGGCGGCGACGCTGGCGGGCAACGCTCTGGGGGCGGGGGACAACCGGCGGGTCAAGGAGCTGGGGCGGATGATTCTGTTTATCGAGGTCAGTCTGATGATCGTCTCCGGGTCGCTGCTGTTCCTGTTCGCGCCCAACATGATGCGTTTGTTTTCCAGAGACGCTCAGGTGATCGCACTCGGGGTCACGGTTCTGCGGATGGTGGCTGTGTCCGAGCCGTTTTACGGCGTGTCCATCATTGTCGAGGGCATGATGCAGGGCATGGGGAACACTATGATGCCCTTTGTTTGCAGCATCGCGGGCATGTGGGGCGTGCGCATTGTGGGCACGTTTATCTGCACCCAGCTGCTGGGGATGGGGCTGGTGTCCGCGTGGGCGTGCATGATCGCCCATAACCTGCTGCTGTTCCTCCTGTTTGCCGGGTACTATCTCAGTGGGAAATGGAATCCCATGAACAGAAAAAACGCCGTTCAGAGTGTAAAATCGGCTGATTGATATGGTATTTTGAGCAGCGCAGACGGATTTTTCCTCTGCGTTGCTTTCTTTTGTGCAACGGACTTCGGTTTTCCCCCTTCGGGCGAAAGGGGGTTGACATGATGTATGTCAAACACAAATTGGAAATAGACCTGTCCGGACAGGCGGTCATGCCCCGGGTGGACATGGTGGAGGGCGACCAGTACGCCCGACAGCTGGAGCTGTCCCTCCTCTGCGGCGGGGAAAGCTGGGAAATTCCCGAGGACGTCCACGCGGTGGTTCGATTCCGGAAGCCCGACGGCACCGGCGGGGAGTACGATTCCCTGCCAGACGGCAGCCCTGCGTGGTCGGCGTCCGGGAACGTGCTGACGGTGGAGCTTGCGCCGCAGGTGCTGTCCTGTCCGGGAAACGGGATACTCTCCGTGGTGCTGACGCAGGGGGACGCCAGAGTCAGCACGTTTCACATTCTGTTTCAGGTTCACGGGGCGATTCCCGGCGGGCTGGAATCGGAGGATTATTTCTGCTATGACGGGCTGCTCAACGCTCCCAAAAACGCCGAGATCGGGCAGTTTTTGAAGGTATCCGGGGTGAACGGGCATGGCATTGTCTCTCAGGTCGAGGCGGTGACGATCCCGCCGCTGGACGAGGCCGTGGATACCGCGCTGGCGCAGGCAAAGGAAAGCGGGGAATTTGACGGCGCGTCCGCTTATGAGATCGCCCAGAACAACGGATTTACCGGCACCGAGGCGGAATGGCTGGAATCCCTGAAGGGCAAATTCAATTCCAATGTTGGGAACATCCGGCTCATCAACATCACCGGGAGACTGACCTCCGAGCCGGGTGTCATCATAGATTTCCGCACTACCCGCCTTCGGGGCGTGCGGGACCCGCAGGCGGACGACGACGCCGCCACAAGGCGGTACGTCGATCGGGCAGTGACGGGCTACACGGTGCCGTCCTACTGGCAGGAGGCCGTGGATGCGGCTGCCGCCAAAGTAACGGCAAAGCAGGACGCGGGCGGTATGGACTGCGTGACGTTTGCTCTGTTTTCGGATGTTCATGCCGTTCCTGACAGCACCACGCCCAATTCGGGGAATACCGGCAATCTGACGGCGGCGGTGATGGACGCCTGCGGCGTTCCCTTTGCGGTCTGCTGCGGCGATGTGTGCCGCACGGACGCGGACACCGAGACTGCCGCCCGGGAAAGCATTGCTGCCGGGGCAAAAAATCTGCGTCCCATCGGCGCACGCAAGCTTTTACAGGCGCAGGGCGACCACGACGGCTCCTACGGCACGGCGCAGATGAGTGCCGGGGCCATGTTCGGGGCGATTTTCCGCAGTCAGGCGGAGGACGAGCGGCGGCATTTCGGCGGGGACGGGTCTTACTTTTATGTGGATGATCCGGCGGCGAAAATGCGGCTGATCGTTCTCAATTCCTGCTGGACGGACAGTGCCCATCTGCGGACGGCGAGCTTCGGTTACGGCAACACGCAGCTGAACTGGCTGGCGGATACGGCACTTTCATTTGCGGAGGACGGATGGTGCGTCGCGCTGTTCGCCCATGTGCCGCCAGTCGCGGCCTATTCAGCCCAGATCCGGGATATGACGGTACTGCGCGGGATTCTGGCGGCATTTTTGAATAAGACCAGCTACACCGGCACCAGCGGAACGGCGGGGGCGTGGGACTATGTTTCCGTTTCCTGCAATTTTACGGGGAAGCACAACGGGAAGATTGTCGGATTTTTCTGCGGCCACAGCCACGGCGACAGCATCGTCACGGACGAAACGCCTTATCCGGTCGTTACGATCGCATCGGACGCGCACAGTCTGGCCGCCGACAGCGAGGTGGTCAGAACCGCCGGAACGGCGGCGGAACACGTCATCGACTTTGTGACTGTCAACCGTTCGGCGAAGACGGTAAGCCTGACCCGTCTGGGCGCGGGAGAGGATAGAAGCTACAGCTATCAATAGCGTTTGTTTTCCTCCTTATTTTCTGAATTTTTTGTAAAATAAGGCTTGATTTTCAGGCGGACGTATGCTAGAATAAATCGGTCTGAAATCAAGGTGAGTCCTCTGCCGGCCTGTGCGCGGCATGAACGCCTAATATTTAAGGAGGACAACAAAATGGATTTGGTTAAGGCTCTGAACAGCCAGTACATGAAGGAGGAGCTGCCCGAAGTTAAGGTCGGCGACACCGTTCGTGTGCATGTGCGCATCAAGGAAGGCGCTCGTGAGCGTATTCAGGTGTTCGAAGGCACCGTTATCGCCCGTAAGCACGGCGGCATCGGTGAGACCGTCACCGTTCGCCGTATCTCCTACGGCGTGGGCTGCGAGAAGGTTTTCCCCCTGCATTCTCCCAACGTTGCTATGATCGAGACCGTCCGCAAGGGCAAGGTCCGTCGGGCAAAGCTGTACTACCTGCGCGACCGCGCCGGCAAGGCTGCCAAGGTCAAGGAGAAGGTCTAAGCTGCAATTCAATAAAAAAAGAGGGCTTTGCCCTCTTTTTTTATTAGGGTCTATCTGAAAACCGGGAATATGACCAACAGCGAGGGATTTTTCGCCTGCTGAAGCCATTTTTCCGCAGGAATACTTTGTGTATTACAAGGGAAAATGGTGCACAGCAGGCGGAAAAGGCCCGCTGTTTGGGCATGTTGACGGTTTTCAGATAGACCCTACAATGCGGGGATTTCCCTGCTGCCGGTGCGGCGCAGGGGAAATATTTACATTTTAGTATAGAAAACGGGCGCTTATTGTGCTATACTGAAGGGAGATTATCCCAATGGCGTATGCCGTTTTTTATGGGAGGGACGCTGCTATGGCGGAAAAGAGGAAGAAAAAGGAAGAAGAAAAGCTGGGCTGGCAGAAAAGTGTGCTGCTGTACGCCCACGATATGCTGTATCTGCTTTTGATCGTGATGCTGCTGTTTCTGCTGGTGTTCCGCATTATTGTGGTATCCGGCGGAAGTATGCGGATGACGCTGCTGGACGGGGACTACCTGCTTCTGCTGAACAACACGTTTTACCATACCCCTCAGCGGGGGGACATCGTCGTCATCAGCAAGGAGTCCTTCGACAACGGCAAGCCCATTGTCAAGCGGGTCATTGCGACGGAAGGGCAGACCGTGGACATCGATTTTGAGACCGGAGAGGTTTCCGTGGATGGCACGGTGCTGCAGGAGGATTATATCAACGCGCTGACCACTGTGGATGGCGGCGTTCATTTCCCGCTGACGGTGGCCGAGGGCTGCATTTTCGTGCTGGGGGACAACCGGGGCATTTCCAAGGACAGCCGTTACCCCGATGTGGGGCAGATCGACAAGCGGGAAGTGCTGGGCAAGGCGATTTTCCTGATGTATCCCGGCACGGACGATGGGACGTATCCCAGAGAATTTGATAGAGTCGGAGCGATACAATGACAGACAACATGAACATTCAGTGGTATCCCGGCCACATGACCAAGACCCGGCGGCAGATCGAAGCAGATCTGAAGCTGGTGGACGCGGTGTGCGAGATCGTGGATGCCCGGATTCCCGTTTCCAGCCGGAATCCGGATATTGACGCCATCTGCGGCGACAAGCCCCGGATGATCGTGCTGAACCGTATGGATCTGGCTGACCCTGCTGCCACAAAGAAGTGGGCGGAATATTTTAGGCGCAAAGGCATGGCGGTCATCGCCACGGACTGCAAATCGAAAAAGGGAATTTCCGCATTTACCCCTGCGGCACGGCTGGCCTGTGCCGAAAAGCTGGAACGGGACGCAAAACGGGGAATGAACCGGCCCCTTCGGGTGATGGTGGTTGGAATCCCCAATGTGGGCAAATCTACTTTAATCAATCAGATTTCCGGCCGCAAAAGCGCGAAAGCGGAGAACCGTCCCGGCGTGACCCGGGGCAAGCAGTGGGTGACGGTGGACAGCGGGCTGCAGCTGCTGGACACCCCTGGCATTCTGTGGCCGAAATTTGAAGACCCGGAGGTCGGCATGATGCTGGCCTACACCGGCGCGGTCAAGGAAGGCGTCATCGACCTTGAGGAGCTGGCGTACCGCCTGATGGAGCTGCTGCACAAATTTTATCCTCAGACCCTGCTGGAGCGATACAAGGTGGAAGCGCCGGAGGGGATGCCCGGCTGGCAGCTGCTGGAAATGGCCGCAAGAAAGCGGGGGTATCTGGTCTCCGGCGGGGAAGTGAACACCGAACGGATGGCAAAAGTCCTGCTGGATGAATTCAGAAGCGGAAAATTGGGTAATTTTACTCTGGAAATGCCGGAGGATATGGTATGAGCGACGGAAAAATGTGGGAAATTGAAGATGGATTCTTTTCCGGCGGCGTAGGGACGATCTGCGGTGTGGACGAAGCCGGCCGCGGGCCGTTGGCTGGCCCTGTGTACGCGGCGGCGGTGATCTTGCCGCCCCATCTGGACATCCCCGGTCTGACGGACAGCAAAAAGCTGACGGACAAAAAACGCCGGGAGCTGTTCCCAATCATTCAGGAGCAGGCGATCGCCTACGGGATCGGATTCGCCACGGAGAAGGAAATCGATGAGATCAATATTTTACAGGCCACGTTTCTCGCCATGGAGCGGGCGCTGGGGCAGCTTGCCGTAAAGCCCGACCTCGTTCTGATCGACGGAAACCGGGAAAAGAATTTCGGGATACCGGTAAAAACCGTGGTCAAGGGGGACAGTCTCAGCGCCAATATCGCCGCGGCGTCGGTGCTTGCCAAGGTCTCCCGGGACGACTTTATGCTGGAAATGGCGAAGCAGTACCCCCAGTATGGCTTTGACATCCACAAGGGCTATCCCACACGGGCACATTACGATGCCCTCCGCGAATATGGTGCCTGTCCCATCCACCGGATGAGCTTCCTCAAAAAGTTTTATGGGGAAAAGTAAGCTTACAGGCGCTTGGGGTGAAGCGTTGGCGGCGGAATACCTGCGGAAAAAGCGGTATACCGTCGTGGCAAGCGGCTACCGCTGCCGGTTCGGGGAAATCGACCTCATTGTCAAAAACAAAGCCTTTTTGGTATTTGTGGAGGTAAAACTTCGGAAATCGGCGGATTTTGCTCAGGCGATGGAGTACGTTGACGGGAGAAAGCAGGACAGAATCCGCACTACCGCCGCACTGTATCTGTCCGAAAACCCCACGGACTTACAGCCTCGGTTTGATGTTATTGAAATCTACGCACCGGATGGAACCCAGACGCTTCACCCGGAAATTCACCATTTGGAGGATGCCTTTCAATGAATTTTCCTGTGATCGACCTGCATTGTGATACAGTGCTTGCACTTTTGGGCGACGATATGAATCAGGCGGGCAGCCTGCGGAAGAACCGTTTCCATATCGATCTGGAGCGGGCGTCCCGGCTGGGGGGCTATGCCCAGTGCTTTGCCTGCTTCACCACGCCGTTCATGGAAGAATACCACCATGTGTCGCCCGTAGTCGCCTTTGAGCGGGAAATTGCCACGCTTCAGCGGGAAATGGACAGGAACAAGGATTTGATTTCCATCGCCTATTCTCCGAAGGAAATTGAGGAAAACCGAAAAAATGGAAAGATGTCCGCCATTCTGACGCTGGAAGGAACAGCGGGAATCGGATATGACCCGGAGCTGCTGAGCAGCCTCTGGCTTATCGGCTTCCGCATCTCCAGCCTTGGCTGGAACGAAAAGAACCCTCTCACAGGCTCCCATGAGACCGGCGGCGGACTGACCGATCAGGGGCGGGCGTATGTGGAAGAAGCCCAGCGTTTGGGAATGCTGATCGACGTCAGCCATATCAGTGACGAGGGCTTCTGGGATATTATGGATATCACCCGGGCGCCCATTGTCGCCACTCATTCCAACAGCCGCGCTGTCTGGAACAACAGCCGCAACCTGACGGATGATATGTTCCGTGCCATCGCCCAGACCGGCGGCGTGGCCGGGTACAACGTCTGCGCGGAGTTCACCGGGGAGAAGCCCACCTTGGACACCATGTGCGACCACATTCTTCATTTTATGGAGCTTGACCCCAGCGGAAAGCACATTGCCCTGGGCGGCGATCTGGACGGAATTACCGAAATGCCCGCCGGATTTGAGGGCGTTCAGAGCTGGCCTGCTCTTGCCCGGCGTCTGCTGGAACGCGGGCTGGGGGAAGAAACGGTGGGCAACATTTTCTGGAACAATGCCATTGGAGTGATGGAATGTGCTGTATGTGACCACGCGAAATAACCGGGACGCCTACACCGCCCAGCGTGTCCTGCGGGAAAACCGGGGGCCGGACGGCGGGCTGTACGTGCCGTTCCGGGAGCCTGTTTTCTCCCGGGAGGAAATCGACGCTCTGAAAGAGAAATCCTTTCATCAGTGCGTCGCCGAGGTGTTGAACCGGCTGTTCAATACGAAGCTGACCCGGTGGGATGTGGAATTCTGCGTCGGGCGCTATCCCGTCCGACTGGTGAATCTGCCCCAGCGAATTATTGCCGGGGAATGCTGGCACAATCCGGAATGGACGTTTGACCATCTGGTACACATTCTCGCAGAGCAGCTGCGGGGCGGCTGTCCGGGTGCGGACAGCGGCTGGGCGAAAACCGCCGTGGGGATCGCTGTGCTGTTCGGCATTTTCGGCGAGTTTGCCCGGGCGGGAATCACGGAGCATGAAAAGCGCGTGGATATTTCCGTGGTATGCGGCAATTTTGACCTGCCCATGAGCGCGTGGTACGCCCGGGCGTGGGGACTGCCCATCGGGAATATCATCTGCTGCTGCAACGAAAACGGGAATTTGTGGAACCTGATCCATCACGGACAGTTCCGCACGGACACCGTCAGCGTCCCCACCGGCACGCCGGAGGCGGATGTGACCCTTCCCGCGGGACTGGAACGGCTGATTTACGCCTGCGGCGGGCTGCCGGAGGTGGCGTCTTATCTCGACGCCTGCCGCCGGGGCGGGATGTACTGCCCGAGAGACAGCGTGCTTCCCCGGCTGGGGGAGGGGCTGGACGTCAGCGTCGTCAGCAGCCGCCGCATGATCTCTACCATTTCCGGTATCCGCGGTTCTGCCGGGTATCTGCTGTCGCCCTATGCCGCCCTTGCCTACGCGGGACTGCTGGATTTCCGGGGCAGAACAGGGGAGAGCTGCCATGCATTGGTGCTGGCGGAGAAAAGCCCCATCTGTGACGCCGGAACGGTAGCAAATGCCCTCGGCGTTTCCGAGGATGCGCTGGAACAGTATTTGTAACAGACAGAAATTCCCCCATTGGAGGATACAGATGACACGATATATAAAGACAGCCTGCCTGATTGTGGTCGTTGCCATTGCGCTGGTATCGGCGGTGTTTTTCTCGTACAAATGCATACGGCAAGCTACCGTGGACGCCGCTCCGGAGGAAACAACGGAGATGACCGAGGCCACTGAGACTGTGCCGCCGGAAACCGCAGCGATGACTGTCCCGACGGAGGAAACGGTCCCGGAGGAGACGGCAGCGGAAACGACCCTGCCGGAAGAAACCGTTCCTGTGGAGACCGAAGCGCCGAAGGTCACGATCGACGCGGTTCCACACTATCACCAGTCGGAATATCCCGACATCCGGTACGGCAATGGCACCATTGCGACCAGCGGAAGCAGCGTCGCCGCGCTGGCTATGGTCGCAACCTATATGACCGACCATGTTTACACACCCGCCGACATCGCCGATTATGCGGTGCAGTACGGCGGCAGCCATTACAAACGGCTGGAAAAGGTTTCCGATCTGATGCAGATTCCATGGAAACGGGCGCTGAATGTGAACGAGGCGCTGAAAGCCGTCCGGGAAGGGAAGATCGCCATTGCGCTGATGGGGTCGAGGTCGGTGTTTCCGGGAGGAAACCATTTCATCGTCCTGACCGGCGTCACTGAGGACGGAAAAGTTTGGGTGCTTGACCCGGATGACAGGGACTACAGTGCGTGGGGCGTGGGCGAGCTGCTGGAAAACGGCTTCCCCGACGGCAAGCTGATCGCGGGTTATGAGGGCGCATGGATCTACGACAAGACGCAGATGCCGGAAGAACCGTTCATCTACGAACCGGAACCGGCGCCCGAGGAATCCCGCTACCCCGGTCTGGAACTGACGGACGCGGAGATCAAGCTGATGGCCGACCTGATTTTCATGGAAGCCCAGAGCGAGCCCTTTGAAGGCCAGCAGGCGGTGGCCGAGGTGATCTTCAACCGCCTGAAATCCGGGAATTTCCAGTCTTCCATCAACAGCATCATATACGCGAAGGATCAATTTGCGGCGGTGAAGAACCTGTATCTCGCAAAGCCTACGGATACCCAGTACAAGGCCATCGAACGGGCGCTGAACGGGCCGTATGTGCTGCCCGAGGATGTGGTTTTCTACGCGAAATTCGCCGTGAACAAGAAGATATGGGGGACGATCGGCTCTCATATCTTCTGCTACAGCTATTAGGGTTTTCAGATAGACCCAAACAATTAAGGAGGTGTTCCATGGCTCTGTACGCCATCGGCGACCTGCATCTTTGTCTGGGCGCACCGAAGCCCATGGACATTTTCGGCGGCGCATGGGTTGGTTACATGGACAAGCTCAGAGACGGCCTGTCCGTCATCCGGCCGGAGGATACCACGGTTCTGCTGGGGGATTTGAGCTGGGCGCTGGACTTGTCCGGCGCGAAGGCGGATTTTGCCTGGATCAACGCCATTCCCGGACGAAAGATCATTCTAAAGGGAAATCACGACTACTGGTGGAGCACGGCGGCGAAATTCCGGAAGTTCTGTGAGGAAAACGGCTTTGAAAACCTGAATCTTCTGAACAACAACTGCTATGAATATGAGGGCACCGCCATCTGCGGCACCCGGGGATGGTTTTATGAGGAAGACCGTTCCGGCGAGCATGACGAAAAGGTGTTCAAACGGGAGCTGCTGCGGCTGGAAGCCTCACTGAAAGCGGCGGGGGACATGCGGAAGATGGTTTTCCTCCACTATCCGCCACGGTACCGTGGATACGAATGTCCGGAAATTTTGCAGCTTCTGGAAAAATACGGCGTCAGCCGCTGCTTTTACGGCCATCTCCACGGGGGAAGTCACGCCCTTGCCATGGAAGGACTGTGGGACGGTGTGGATTTCCAGCTGGTCGCGGCGGATTATACCGGTTTCCGGCCTTACAAGGTCATTCCGTAGCGCAATTATTCAAAACTTTTTTCATAAAAGTGTGGACATTTCCTTGTTTTTCTGATAGAATATATCGGCTGTACAATTATAAATAAATGGTCTCGGTCACGGGAACCAATTAGGAGGATTACTTACAATGAACGTTAAGAGCATCGAAAGAAAAGGCAACGAGGCTACCGTCGTTGTCGAAATCGACAAGGAACTGATGGAGTCCGGTGTCAACAAGGCTTACATGAAGGCCCGCAAGAGCATCCAGCTCCCCGGCTTCCGTAAGGGCAAGGCTCCCAGAAAGATGATCGAGGCCATGTATGGCGCCCACGTTTTCTACGAAGACGGTCTGGAAGAGATCTTCCCCGAGATCTATGACTTCGCCATTGCCAAGCAGGATTTCAAGGCCATCGGCCGTCCCAACCTGACCGACATGCAGATCGGCGACGACAACATCGTCACTCTGACCCTGACCACTGAGGTGTACCCCGAGGTCACGCTGGGCCAGTACAAGGGCCTGGAAGTGGAGAAGGAGGAGGTTAACGTCACCGACGAGCAGGTGCAGGCCGAGCTGGATCGGATGGCGCAGAACGTCGCCTCCACCGAGACCGTGGAGCGTCCCGCCAAGATGGGCGACACCGCCAACATCGACTTCGAGGGCTTCGATAATGGCGTACCCTTCGAGGGCGGCAAGGGCGACAACTTTGACCTGAAGCTGGGTTCCGGCCAGTTCGTTCCCGGTTTTGAGGAGCAGATCGTCGGCATGAGCGCCGGTGAGGAGAAGGACATCGACATCACCTTCCCCGAGGATTACCACAAGGAGCTGGCCGGTAAGGCTGTCGTGTTCCACGTCAAGCTGAACAAGGTCACTGAGACCATCGTTCCCGAGCAGGATGACGAGTTTGCCAAGGACGTTTCCGAGTTCGATACGCTGGACGAGCTGAAGGCGGACATCCGTGCCAAGGCTCTGGAAAACGCCCAGAAGCAGGCTGACAGCGTCTTCGAGCAGGCCGCTGTGGACAAGGCTGCCGAGAATACCACCGTGGATATGCCCAAGGCGCTGGTGGAGAACGAGCTGGACATCCAGATGGAGCGTTTCGGCTATCAGCTGCAGATGAGCGGCTACTCCATGGAGCAATACGCCAAGATGATGGGCGGCGATGTCAGCACCATGCGCAACGCTTTCCGTCCCGCCGCTGAGAAGCAGGCGAAGATCTCCGTCACTCTGGAGAAGATCGCCGAGGTCGAGGGCATCACCGCTTCCGACGAGGATATCGAGGCGGAATTCAAGTCTCTGGCCGAGCAGTACGAGCTGGAAGTGGACAAGGTCAAGGAAATGGTTCCCATGGACGAGCTGACCGGCAGCATCAAGACCCGCAAGGCGATCAAGGTCATCGTGGACAGCGCCGTTCCCGTAGCCCCCAAGGCCGAGGAGAAGACCGAGGAATAATCCTTAGATAGGAATAACCTTTCCCTGCGATGGTTAGAATGTTTCAAACCCCTGAAAGGAGACATTACCATGAGTTTAGTTCCCTATGTTGTTGAGCAGACCAGCCGCGGCGAGCGCAGCTATGACATTTTCTCCCGTCTGCTGAACGACCGCATCGTGTTCCTGTCCGAAGAAGTCAACGACACCACCGCAAGTCTGGTGGTTGCCCAGCTGCTTTATCTGGAAGCACAGGACCCGGACAAGGACATTCAGTTCTATATCAACAGCCCCGGCGGCAGCGTCACCGCAGGTATGGCCATCTACGACACCATGCAGTACATTAAGTGCGATGTCGCGACCATCTGCGTCGGTCTGGCGGCTTCTATGGGCGCGTTCCTGCTGAGCGCCGGCGCCAAGGGTAAGCGTATGGCGCTGCCCAATTCCGAGATCATGATCCACCAGCCCTCCGCGGGTACCCAGGGTCAGATCACGGATATGGCCATCCACCTGAAGCGTCTGGAAACCGTCAAGGCGCGGATGAACCGCATTCTTGCCGAGAACACCGGCCGGTCCATCGAAGAAGTCACCGCCGCTTGCGAGCGTGACAATTTCATGACCGCAGAGGAAGCCAAGGCTTTCGGCCTGATCGATCGGGTGCTTGACCACCATTAAAATTATTATCTAGAAACGAGGTACCGGTGTCATGGCAAAAAACACTGAGCAGCCGCCGATTCGATGCAGCTTCTGCGGGAAGCGGGAGAATCAGGTGTCACGGCTGATTGCCGGTCCTGGGGTGTATATCTGCAGCGACTGTGTGGCTGCCTGCAGCGAGCTTCTGCGGCAGGAAATGGATACGGGCAGCGGCCTGAACGCCCCCGACAAGCTGCCCACACCCGTAGAGATCAAGTCCTTCATGGACAATTACATCGTGGGGCAGGACGAAGCGAAGGTCGCCCTGTCCGTCGCGGTGTACAACCATTATAAGCGTATCTATTTCGGCGCGGATTCCGATGTGGAGCTTCAGAAGAGCAACATTCTGCTCATTGGGCCAACGGGCAGCGGCAAGACCCTCTTTGCCCAGACGCTGGCGAAAATTCTGAACGTTCCCTTTGCCATCGCGGACGCCACTACGCTGACTGAGGCCGGATATGTGGGCGACGATGTGGAGAACATTCTGCTTCGTCTCCTGCAGGCCGCCGATTTTGACGTGGAGCTGGCGGAACGGGGCATTATCTACATCGACGAAATGGACAAAATCGCCCGCAAGAGCGAAAATACCTCCATCACCCGGGACGTTTCCGGCGAGGGTGTGCAGCAGGCGCTTCTGAAAATTCTGGAAGGCACCGTTGCCAACGTTCCGCCCCAGGGCGGCAGGAAGCATCCTCAGCAGGAAATGATTCAGGTGGACACCACCAACATCCTCTTTATCTGCGGTGGCGCGTTCGACGGTCTGGACAAGATCATCGAAAAGCGCACCGATAAGAGCGCCATCGGCTTTGATTCCCCCGTACAGAGCAAGAGCAAGCGGGATGTGGGTACATTGTTCACCCAGGTGGAACCCCATGATCTGTTGAAATTCGGCATTATCCCCGAGCTTGTGGGACGTATGCCGGTGATCACCACGCTGCGCAGCCTGTCCCGGGACGATCTGGTGCGGATTCTCGTGGAGCCGAAGAACGCCCTGACAAAGCAGTATCAGAAGCTACTGGAAATGGACGGCGTGGCGCTGGAGATCCAGCCGGAAGCCCTTCAGGCCATTGCCCAGAAGGCGCTAGACCGTCAGATCGGCGCGAGAGGACTCCGGGCGATCATGGAGAAGATCATGACGAAGATCATGTTCCTGATCCCCTCCGACCTGTCCATCCAGAAGGTCATCATCACCCCCGAAGCCGTCGAGGGTGCCGACCCCGGCATCGTGCGGGACACCGCCCATCCCCGGGAAAAAATCTCCGGGCGCAAATAATATCTCTATTCTTCCAAGGGGGTAGTTTTTCTACCCCCTTTTTTCAAAAAGGAGGGAAGAACTTTGACTGAAACCATTTTTGCAGGGAAAATGCCCATCCTTGCTTTGCGGGGACTGTGCGTTTTCCCCGAACAGACCGTTCATTTTGAAGTTGGCCGCAGCAAGTCCGTAAAGGCGCTGGAAGCGGCCATGCAGGGCGACCAGACACTGCTGTTGATCCCTCAGAAGGATTTGCTGGTGGACGACCCGACGCTGAAAGACCTGTATCCCGTCGGCTGTATCGCCAAGGTCAAGCAGGTGCTGAAAACGCAGGGAGAGAATCTGCGGATTCTGGTCACCGGCATCAGCCGGGGCAAGATCACCGAGCTGTCTCAGAGCGAGCCGTACCTTTCCGGCATTGTGGAATCGGCGAGTGTGGAGGAGCCGGCGGACACCATTCGCGCCCGCGCGCTGCGCCGGGAGGCCAATTCGCTGTATGGCGTGTATCTGGAGCTGTGCGAGCATCCTGCCCAGACCGTTCAGCTTCGGATGCTGGCCAGCGAGAGCAGCGGCTTCATTGCCGACTCTATCGCCCAGAATTCCGGCATTGACTTCACGGACAAGGCGAAAATGCTCTGCCAGCTGAACAGCGTCCGCCGTCTGGAAACTGCCGTCCAGCTTCTGCGCCGGGAGGTGGAGATGCTCCGGCTGGAAGGGGATATTCAGGAGAAGACCCGCGCCGCCATCGACCAGAACCAGAAGGACTACTTCCTGCGCGAGCAGATGAAGGCCATCCGTGAGGAGCTTGGGGAAGAGGACGACGAGGACGAATTTGATACCTACGCCCAGAGCATTCAGAATCTCCATCTGGAAGCGGAGACGGAGAAGAAGCTCCTGAAGGACGTGGAGCGGCTGAAAAAGCAGCCCTTCGGTTCTTCCGAAGGGGCGGTGCTGCGGAATTATCTGGACACCGTGCTGGAGCTGCCGTGGAACGTCAAGACCAAGGAGCGGGTGGACGTGGCCGCTGCCCGGAAGATTCTGGAGCATGACCATTTCGGACTGGAAAAGGTGAAGGAGAGAATCTTAGAAACCATCGCCGTCCGGGAAATGGCGCCCCAGATGCCGCCCCAGATCCTGTGTCTGGTAGGCCCTCCCGGCGTGGGCAAGACCTCCATTTCCTATTCCATCGCCCGGAGCCTGAACCGGAAAATGGCGAGAATTTCCCTTGGCGGCATTCACGACGAGGCGGACATCCGGGGACACCGGAAGACCTACGTCGGCGCAATGCCCGGCCGTATCATGACCGCCATGACCCAGGCGGGCAGCTGCAATCCGGTGCTGCTGCTGGACGAGATCGACAAATTGGGTTCCGACTACCGCGGCGATCCCAGTGCTGCTCTGCTGGAAGTGCTGGACGCGGAACAGAACCACGACTACCGTGACCATTATCTGGAAATCCCCTTTGATCTGTCCGACGTGCTGTTTATTACCACGGCGAACACCCTGGACACCGTGCCCCGACCGCTGCTGGATCGCATGGAGATCATTGAGCTTGGCTCTTATACGGATGAAGAAAAGTTCATGATTGCAAAGAATCACCTGATCCCCAAGCAGCTGAAAAAGCACGGTCTGAAAAAGGCGCAGCTTCGCATCACCGACGACGCCATTCGGGAGACGATTTCCTGCTACACCCGGGAATCCGGCGTGCGAAATCTGGAGCGCTGCTTCGGGGAGATCTGCCGGAAGACGGACATGGAGATTCTTTCTCAGGAAGCCCCAAAGAAGATCACCGTCACCGGCGGCAATCTGGAAAACTATCTGGGCGTGCGCAAGTTCCTGCCCGACCGGCTGCCCTGCACCGATCAGGTGGGGCTGGTCACGGGACTTGCATGGACGAGCGTCGGCGGCGAAACGCTGGAGGTGGAGGTCAACGTCATGGACGGCTCCGGCAAGCTGGAGCTGACCGGCAATTTGGGTGACGTGATGAAGGAATCCGCCCACGCGGCGCTGAGCTATATCCGCGCCAACGCCCAGAAGCTGGGTGTCGCCCCGGACTTCTACAAGACGAAGGACATTCACGTCCATTTCCCGGAGGGGGCAGTCCCCAAAGATGGCCCCTCGGCGGGCGTTACCGTCTGCACGGCCATTGTTTCCGCACTGACGGGGGTCAGCGTGCGGCGGGATATCGCCATGACCGGTGAAATTTCCCTTCGGGGACGGGTCATGCGCATCGGCGGTCTGCGGGAGAAGACCATGGCGGCACTTCGCCACGGCGTGCGCACCGTCATCATTCCCAAGGACAACGAGCGGGATTTGGAGGAAATTGACCAGACCGTCCGGCGTCAGCTGAATTTTATCAGCGCTCAGACTATGGACACTGTGCTTTCCGCCGCGCTGAACCGGCCTGCGGAGGCCAGCCCCACCATTCTGACGGAGCTTCCCGGGGACGTGCGTACCAGAGTGAGAAAGCCCGGCCTGCGCCAGTAACGGAGGAAATATTGTGAACTTTCAGAATGTGGAATTCCTGATTTCCGCCGCTTCCAAGGAGAATTTCCCCACAAAACGGCTTCCGGAGATTGCCTTTGCCGGGAAGTCCAATGTGGGAAAATCCTCGGTGATCAACCGCCTTTTGCAGCGGAAAAACTTTGCGCGGGTAGGGGATAAGCCGGGAAAAACCGTCCATGTGAATTACTTCACCCTGGACGGCGCCTGCTATCTGGTCGATCTGCCCGGATACGGCTTTGCGAAGGTTTCCGCCGGCGAGAAGGAACGCTGGGGGCGGCTGATGGAGGATTATTTCGCAGCGAACCGCATTGATCTGGGTGTACTGATCGTGGACTACCGCCATCCGCCCACTAATAACGACATCACCATGGCGCGGTGGTTTCTGGACTCCGGGTGCCCGTTTGTGGTGGTTGCCAACAAGATGGACAAGCTGAAAAAAAGCGAGCTGGAACCGAACCTGAAGGTCATCCGGGAGGATCTGGCGCTTCCGGAGGACTGCCCGGTGATCCCGTTCTCCGCGGAGAAGGGGAACGGCCGGGACGAGCTGGTGAAGTACATTCTTGCCGCCGTAAAAAAGTAATACTATTTCCTGATTAAAATCTTTGATTTTAATCAGGAAGGCATCGCCTAATGGCGCTGCCAGTTTTGTGATTTATAAGGAAAGAAATCACAAAACAAGTCTCATATGAACTCCTTGCCCTTCGGGCAATTAAAATCTTTTCTAAAGATTTTAATTGGAGTTCAGTATAAAAAACGCAGGAGCGACCGATCTTGGACGCTCCTGCGTTTTGTTACTCCGCGGGTGTTTTCTTGAGGAAACGGATGATGAACGGGATGCTGAGAAGTCCAGCTATCACATCCGCCGTAGGCTGAGCGATCTGAATTCCCGGCAGTCCCAGCAGGGGAACCCCAATTAGCAGCATGGGAATTGTGACTGCACCGGAACGAATGAGGGACAGAACAGAGGAAATGGTGGGCTGCTGGATGCTCTGATAAAGCATATTCACCGGTACGGAGAAGGGGAAAAACAGCATACCGATCGCCGTATATCGCAGCGCGGTGGAGCCGATGGCAATGACCGCCTCGCTTTTCTGGAAAATCCCGATGATACCCTCAGCACAAATCATGCTGATAACGGAAAAGCCGCCGATGAAGACCAGCCCGAAGCACATGGTGAACACCAGACCTTTTTTCACCCGGTCGTATTTTCTGGCCTGATAATTGAAGGATGCCACCGGCTGGAAGCCTTGCCCGATGCCGAGACCGACGCAGATCAGGAAATTGGAATACCGGTTGACCACGCTCATGGCGGCGATGGCCGCATCGCCGAAGGGCTTTGTCATGTTGTTCAGCAGTCCCATGGTCACGGAGGTCAGCCCCTGCCGGATAAGGGACGGCAGACCAACACGGCAAATTGACAGATAGATTTTAAAGTTCCGGCTGACGGCGCGGAAACGGATGGTGCTCTGCGCCATTTTCAGATACATGATGAGAAGAATGACGAAGCTGACCAGCTGGGAAGCGGCGGTGGCAAGCCCCGCACCGTAGACGCCCATCCCCAGCTTCATGACCAGAATGTAGTCGCCTAGAATGTTCAGAAGTCCGCCGGCGGTAAGCCCGATCATGGCATAAAAAGCTTTGCCCTCGTAGCGAAGGCCGTTGTTGAGGATCAGGGAACAGATAATCGTCGGCGCAGCCAGAAATACCCAGAAGCCGTAGTCCATGGCGTAGGGGGCAATGGTGTCGGTGCTGCCCAGAAAATGCACCAGCGGCCTGAGAAACGCAAGGCCAAGCACGCCGATCACCAGCCCCAGCCCAATGCCGGTGAAGAAGGAAGTGGAAATGTACATGGTGGCTTTGTCAGCGTCCCTGTCTGCCAGCGCCCGGGAAACATGGGTGCCCGCGCCGTGGCCGAGCATGAAGGCCAGACCCTGCATAATGGCCTGAACGGTAAAGAGAATGCCCGTCGCGGCCTGAGCGCTCTCGCCCAGCGTGCCGACAAAATAGGTGTCCGCCATGTTGTAAATGCTGGTGATGAGCATGGAAATGGTGGTTGGAATGCCGAGATTCAGAATCAGCCGGGAAACCGGCGTTTCCGTCATTTTTCGGTAATGTGCCTCCGAATCGGTCAAGAGATAGCCTTCTTTCTGCTTTTTCTATATTATAACACGGATTTTTTGCCGATTCAATGGCATTTTCATCGGCTTTTAGGGCAGCACCGCACAATTCGGCAAGAAGTCTCAGGCAGGATTTTTGTTCCAATTCAAAGTTCCGAAAATGGAGGAATACTGTATGTATTTCCCATTTTCGGAACTGCGGAAGTGGAGCAAAAAGACGGCTGAGACTCGCAGACGCAATTGTGCGGTGTTGCCTTAGGTAAAAAAGGGCACGGGCTGGTTTTTCAGCCCGTGCCGTTTGTCAATTACTGGTTAGCCTTGGCGGCTTTCAGAGCCTGCGCCAGCTGATCGGGGCAGGAGGTGGACTTCATGCCGCACTTGACGCCCTCAATACGGGCGATGACGTCGTCAACGTCCATCCCTTCCACCAGCTTGCCGATGCCCTTCAGGTTGCCGTTGCAGCCGCCTACAAACTGAACATTCTTGACCTTGTTGTCCTCAATGTCGAAGAAAATCTTCTGGGAACAGGTGCCTTTTGTCTTGTATTCGTACATGCCGATTTCCTTTCTATACAATAATATCTGTCAGTTCTGCGCCAACCAGCTCCGCGAGGGGCTGGGGCGGAACGATCATCTGATGTCCTCTGGCGCCGGCGGAGACGGCAATCTCATCCCACAGCGTGCAGGTCTCGTCAATAAAGGTGGGGTAGCGTTTTTTCATGCCCACGGGACTGCATCCGCCACGGATATAGCCAGTCAGGCCGAGAAGTTCCTTGACGGCCACCAGCTCCATATTTTTGTCCCCGGCGGCCTTAGCGGCCTTTTTCAGATCCAGCTCGCAGCAGACGGGAATGCAGAACACGTTGATGCCCGTCTTTTCGCCCCGGGCGACCAGCGTCTTGAAAACCTGTTCTTCCGGCATTCCGACGGCCTGTGCGGCATGGACGCCGCTCAAATCCCGCTCGTCGAATTCATAAAACGCTTCGCGGCAGGGGATTCCCGCCTGCTGAACCAGACGGACTGCGTTCGTTTTTGTAGCCATATCATCACCACGCCTTATTATACGACAAAACGCAGCCGCTTTCAAGTGTGAATTGCGAAAAACCGGTTATCCTATGGGGGAGGAGGTTACGATATGAGCGAAAACAAAGACGCGGAAATGAAAAAACAGGAGCGGGAGCAGATCGTGGAGCTTGGCTCGGACATTACGAAATCCAGCAAGGGAAGCATCTACACCCTCACCATCATCGGTCAGGTGGAGGGGCACATGATCGCCCCGGAAACGGTGAAAACCACCAAATATGAGCATGTTCTGCCGCTGCTGGCCGGAATCGAGGAAAGCGACGACGTGGACGGTCTGCTGCTGCTTCTGAACACAGTGGGCGGCGACATTGAGGCAGGACTGGCCATTGCGGAGATGATCGCTGGGATGAAAAAGCCAACGGTGTCTCTGGTGCTGGGCGGCGGACATTCCATCGGTATCCCTCTGGCAGTATGCACGAAAAAGAGCTTCATTACCCCGACAGCCAGCATGACGGTGCATCCCGTGCGGATGACGGGGCTGGTAGTCGGCGCACCCCAGACCTTCCGGTATTTTCAGCGGATTCAGGAGCAGAT
>ENA-ORKV01000774-ORKV01000774.1-human-gut-metagenome-genome-assembly--contig:-NODE-774-length-32289-cov-16.473054_pt1 | contig 32289 bp, 33 predicted proteins | sample MGYA00243058_ERZ508805 | MGnify/ENA primary metagenome ERZ508805 (study PRJEB26277, sample SAMN04329770) | human gut metagenome | biome: human-associated habitat | host: Homo sapiens | place: USA... | reverse complement strand
TCAGGGACTTTTGCAAATTTAATCACTTGAAAATTAAATGTTTAACAGCATAAATTTAAATTTTGTCATCTACTAAAAATCAAGACATTAAGGATAGCGATACATTTACATCCATATATAACGGTATTGTCAATAGTTTCAGAATGTCATATCCCGATTATCCCGACAAGGATAAATGTGGTGGCGTTTCAGCCCAATATATGAATGGCAACGGATGTCCTAACTGTGAGGTATATTCAACGGATTGCGTTTATACACTTGGCGATTTCGGTGTGTCATACAGAGTGGAAGCACGTAAAGAGAAAGAAACAAAAGAAAAGGCTCGGCAAGAAGCCGAAGCCAAACGTGAAAGCATGGCTCGGCAAAATAGATACATAGGAGTGTTTGACAAGTTCATCCATGAGGGACATGAAGCTTTATCATCCTTTGCAAAAACAGATAGAGTCAACTTCAACGAGAAAGAATCGGCTTCCATATACTATGGCATCATGGCATCTGCTGTAAAGCATAATATTGGATTGGACTCTAAAGCATGTATATATAATACTGCCGCAAAATCGAACCGGTTCGGCACGCAAGATAAACCCAATAAAAACGTTATCCGAACATGGGCAACAACTCAAGAAAAAAGTATTCAGCGGATTTCAAGGCCAAAGTAGCCTTGGAAGCGCTAAAAGAACAGAAGACGCTGCCGGAGCTTGAAAAGAAATTCGGCGTGTCGCAGTACATGATTTCCCGATGGAAGAGCGAGCTGTCGAAAAACGCCTCGCAGACTTTCGGCACCTCCGGGAACGAGGAATCGCATCAGAAGGAGGTGGACAATCTTCACCGCAAGATTGGGGAGTTGGAGATGATGCTGGATTTTGCAAAGAGGGCATCGCAAAAGTTGGGACTGCGGCTGCCCGAAGATCTTTAGTGTCCCAAGACATCAAACTGTCGTTGGACAAGCAGCTTGAAGTTCTGTCTCTGAGCAAAGGGACGTATTATTATGAGCCGAAGGGAGAGAGCGAGTACAACGAGACGATCAGGAAAGAGATTGACAGGATTCATACTGATAATCCGGCTCGTGGCGTATTGGGTACGGTACTGGATCTGATCGCGTTGAACTTCATTGTCGGCCCCAAGAGAATACGCCGCCTGATGCGGAAAATGAGAATCATCGCCGTACAGCCCAGACGTAATCTTACTCATGGTGCAAACGCCAAATACATAAAGCCTTATCTTCTGAGAGGATTGAAAGTGGCTCATCCGGGACAAGTGTGGTCAATAGATATCACATACATTCCGATGGAAAAGGGATTCATGTATCTGACAGCGATAATCGATGTGTATTCCCGTGCCATTGTGGCCTGGGGGCTGCACAATACGCTCGACGGTGCCAACTCGATCGAAGTCCTCGATGAGGCTGTAAGGCGTTACGGAGCACCGGAGATAATCAATTCCGACCAGGGATGCCAGTATACTTCCAAAGACTGGACGGAGGCTTGTGAGAAATATGGCATCACGATGTCGATGGACGGTCGCGGACGCGCCAAGGACAACATCTGGATCGAACGATTCTGGAGAACTCTCAAGATGGAATATATCTATCTGAATCCTGCCGCAAACGTCATTGATCTACGAGAAGGAATATCGGGATTCATCGAGTATTACAACCATCGAAGACACCACCAGGGCATTGACGGAAAAGTCCCGTGGGAGCTTTTTCTTGCCGCAGCATGAGGAATGATTTGGCGGATTCCCGGAATATCATTAAATTTGCCTACCCCAAAGAAGATGACGGCGAGCTTTACACTGCTTGTCCTATCATCAAAGGATCGAGGGGCATCGAGCCCCTCAATCCTTTACCCCAAAGAAGAATCAGGCTCACATTGCCTGCTTATCTTTGTCTTAAAACCGCGCTCCGCCGGTCTGAAATTCGGGAGTACTATATACTTTCATGGCATTGCCAGAAGGAGATTCCAACAGGTTTATTTCCGCTTCGACATAAACATCTGCACCAGACTGTTGTATAATCATAGTCTTGACATCCTGTTGTTGGGTATTGCCTAATGCGGTTGCTTTTGACAAGGCTTTTAACTTGGCAAAAAAATCAACTGTAGTATACCCCCTTTGATCGAATGCTTCCTTTATTTTGGTTAAAGCGATACGCTTATTCACGTCATTCTCCAAAACGGTACGTATGTCTTCACCTTGCATTGTATATGGTATGACCATAATTTTGGGGCGTGCCGTAGGCAATGAAGTGACCTGTGACTCGATGCTTTGTGCCCATGTGCAGCAGAAAATACACAGTCCCAATAATATTATTGCTATTCTTTTCATACTCATTTTTTGATAATTAAGTTACAACGAACTAAATTGTGAGAAGCTTTACTATTTTCAATAGCGATAATGACTTTGCGTGACACGCTGCATTCGGCGAATGACTCTCCAGAGAGTTTTGTCACCTTGGCCTTTCCAAGTTCAGAGGGATAAGGTTTGCCATCAAGCATCTCTACTGATTCTATCGTAAACGTATCACCGACCTTGATTCCAGCTTCCTTGCCAACGTTGAGAAGTATCGTGCTTTTATCTATCGTCTTCAAGACTTTTCCCTTGACGGGGAAATTGATACGGAAATATTCATATATGTCGGATTGCAGGCTTTGCATGGCTGCTGTAACAGCACTCTCTGGCGACAGCATTTCCTTACTGCATTTTCCATCAAAACTCTGTGCCTCATTGCTTACGCCTGTCTCTACGTCAACAACTTTCAACTGAAATGCTACACTTGCTTTATAACCACGTGTGCTTCCGTCACTGTTCTTCATGCGATAAACTGGTATCTTAACAATATGTCCTGTTACCAACTGCTCGGCAGCAACAGCCGCACCTTGTTCTGCAAGATTATGGCTGTCGAGAAAAGCCTCGCTCTTCTGTAGTTCAAGTTCATCAACTACTTTATCGCGACTTGTTCTGTCAACTACAACAAAGCGGTGAGTGTTAGTCAGCATTTCCACAACTTTCTCTGTTACAAGTCCTGTGTATGGACTCTCTTCATCGCAGGTAAACTGAGTTACGCCTACGACAGGGCGGTCATCGGCTGCTAAGGAAACTTGCGTATACCCACAAAGGATACACGCAAGTATGACCGCATATAAAATGCGATAATTTCCCATTACAGATTCTTTGCAGTTTTTGCTGTTTCAATCATCTGCTTGATGGCTGCGACCTTCGCCTTTGACTCTTCAAGCAAGACAGGGTAAGCATCTTTTGTAAAGGCGAGAGCTGATGCTATCTTTGCAGCCTTCATTGGATTCTTGTTAGTAGAAGATGCCTTGGTTGCAGCTTCTGCACCTTTCCCGGCCTCAGCGATAGAAACACCTTCTGCAGTTAGAGTTGTGCTCAACGCAACAAGTTCTTCTACAGTAGGTTTCTTGATGCTTACGTCTGTAACACCATCCTTCGTCTCGCCAATCTGACGATAATAAAGGTCTTGGAGTAGAGCTGATGACACAGCGGAACTGATGGCTGCGTTGTAAACACCCTGTACATAGGTGTCAACATCTGCAATTCCAGTTTGCTTTGGCTGCTTAGAGCAAAGTTTCTCCAATTTTGCACAACGGTCGATACTTGCCTTAATGTCCTCTTTGGACTGACCGAAACAGAATGATACCGACATTGCGAGCAACGCTGCGGTAACGAATAAAAATCTTTTCATCTTGTATTATTTTTAAGATGACTGCCTGGCTACCACAGCAGGGTTAATTTTTTATTGGCGAATATACAAAATAAAAGAACGTGGAGCCAGTCTGTCACTCGTTCCACGATTCGTAGGCCTTCGCATTGCCCTGTCAGTCCGAAACGAGCAACGCCAATACAACGTCAAATCTCATGCAACATTCAAAATGATAAGAAATTGCGCGTAAATGCTAATATGTACAGCATATAGCAGGTGTTTGACATGATGTATTTTTTGTTATTTATCTGTTACTTTACCATTTGATTTTATATTTTATCATAGTTAATGGTTCGTAATTGGTTCTCGTTTTGGGTAACAAATCCAATTATTTTTCGTATCTTTGCACCGTGAGTAACAAATCTCGCAAAATGACAATAAGTAGAATAAATAACAAAGTAACATGAGAAGTAACAATGAACCTGTGCGCATACGCTACAAGGATTTGGCGAATGGCACAAAGTCGATTTATCTCGACACTTACAAAAGTGGAAAGAGGTCGTATGAGTTCTTGAAGCTTTATCTGCTTCCAGAGGACGATGACAAGGCTAAGGCAGTCAATGCCGAGACCTTGCAGAAGGCAGAAGCTATCAAGAACCAACGAGTGCAAGAAATCCTGTCGGGAAAGTTGGATACAGTGAAGGCTTCCTTGGAACATCCTGCTTCTACAACAACTTCAAGCAAGAAGAACGCACGTTTAAGTAAGAAGAAAAAAGTCAGCAGTGATAAAACTGGCAAAAGTGTCAAGGGAAAGGAAAGTGAGGTAAACGAAGTCGTTGGAGCCGTTTCTGGCAGAGAAGGACACCAATGGAAGTTTATTGACGATGACGGTGAGGACAGAGCCATAGATGGAACAATCAAAAAACATAGAGGCAGACCCAACAAGCGTGAAGCTGTCACTCTTCGTTTCAAGGACCTTGCCAACGGCAGCAAGTCGCTCTACTTCGACATATATTATAATGGTGAGCGCAAGTACGAGTTTCTGAAGCTCTATATCAACCCAGAGATTACCGAGGCTGACAAGCAGAATAATGCCTTGGTCATGGAAACCGCAGAGCGTCTGAAAGAACGCAAGACGCGAGAGGTTGTCAATGGAGAGACTTTCACGGATCCTTCTGACGAGCTGAACCAAGTGGAGAAAGTTGAGGAATACACCAGTTCTGTGATAGTCCGTAGTCGCAAGATGCGCAATGGAGACCGTTCCCTCTTCCTTGATATATATTATGGTAAGGGACAACGTGCCTACGAGTCTGTCGGTCTTTACCTTCGTAAGGATGACAGCGAGGAGAAACACAAGGAAATCTGGAAAGAAGCTGAGAAAAAGGCCAAGGAACGCATGAAGGCATTGAAGGACGGAACCTTTGAGAAGCGTGTCGGCAGAAGAGGCTACAAGCCGCATGGAGAAGATCCAGATGCCAACGTGGACAAATACAAGGAGTATCTTGCCACCAAGAAAGTGAAGACAGAGATTGCCGTTGCAGAGACTGAGCGCAAGAGAAATTCCAAGACCAAGGAGCCTGTGAGAATCCGCTTCAAGGAACTTGCCAACGGCAACAAGTCGGTCTATCTATCCATCAATGTCAACGGTCGCCGTACCTATGATTATCTGCGCCTTTATCTCATACCAGAGGTTGACGCAGCTGCCAGGGAGCAGAACAAGCAGACGATGCAAGCAGTCTATGCCATCAAGGCACAACGCATCATGAGCATCACTAACGGTATCGCAGGGCTCAAAGACAAGTCAAGAATCAAAATGCGACTTGTGGATTGGTTGGAGATATTCCGTGACGCACAAGTGGAGCGAGGAAGACAATCTGCCCGAAACTGGGTGAACAGCGTGCTGAATGCAGTGAGAGAACACTCGCCAAACGTGACACTCGCAGAGATGACCAAGGAATACTGCAATGGTTTCATGGTGTTCTTGTTGAACGACTATATCACCTACAAGCACACCCATCCGTCCAAGTCCACGGTGATGAACTATCTCAAATGCCTCAAAGCAGCCTTCAACATGGCTATTGAGGAAGAGATAATGGACGACAATCCCGTATTGCGTCTTCGCATGGATGTTCTGAAAGGTGGCGGTACCAAGCGAGAGTATCTGACCGTTGACGAGGTGAAGAGACTGATTGACACCCCTTGCAAGCGTGAGGATATCAAGGCGGCGTTTCTGTTTTCATGCTTCTGCGGACTCCGTATCAGTGACGTGAAGAGTTTGAAGTGGAAGAACATCATCACCGAGGGTGACAAGACACGAGTTGAGATATTGCAGTACAAGACCAAGCAGCCTCTTTATCTTCCTCTCAACAAGCAAGCCCTTCGTTGGATGCCTGAGCGTGGATCTGCAAGTGACGAGGACAAGGTGTTTCCAACACTGCCAAGCAAGAACTACGACTGCATCCCGGAATGGAGCCGTGCGGCAGGTATCAGCAAACATGTGACCTACCATGTCTCAAGACACACGTTCGCCACGATGGAGCTGACCATGGGCGCAGACCTATACACTACAAGCAAACTTCTCGGTCATACGGAGGTGCGCACGACACAAATTTACGCAAAAATCATCAACAAGAAAAAGGACGAGGCTGTTTCTCTGTTGGACAGTGCGTTCGAATAATAAAAATGGAACATAATAATACATCAAACAACCAAGGACGAGAAGACTCCTCGTTCTCTCTTTTTACCCCAATGCAATGAATGCACCTTCGCTAACGGTGTAGGTGGCATTTGTGGTACCAACAAATTGTGGCTGTTCTTCAAGGAAGCCCATGAGTGCTATCAGACGGAAGTCATAGGATGCGGTAAACTGTATCACCGCTACAAAAAGGACTTTCTCAACAGCCATTCCTATACGGACTGCCAGTATGCGGCAGGAAAGAACGAGCACAAGAAGAACTTCTACATCATGGAGGAGTTTCTTGAAGAACGTGAGGACTTAGTAGTCATATTCTTTACCAAAGTGGATTTCGAGTATCATGACTACAAGGCTCTTCATCACAAGTTCAACACCACGGAGCCGCCTCCAAATGGTCAGTATTTCCATGGTAAACCACCGTCAATATTACAAACAGCACAAGAAACCAAACCGAAACAGGACTTTCAATGTTACTTTGATTCTACTCAGTTGAACCTCATTGCGCGCCATGCCAATGAGGTTCATTTGTTCTCAGCCGATGTGTCGGAAGAGGATATGCGAAAACTCTTCTCGTGCCAAGTCTGCAAGCAGCTAAAGGCGAGAAGTAACAGACGTGTGGCATTCTTCTTTGACATGCTCTGCAGCAAGAACTTGATTTGCAAGCAATGGCAATCGGTCATTGCCAAGCATAAACTCATCCTGTCTTCATCAACAGACAAACCACTTACAACAACCAAGCTGTCCTCAGCAACCAGTGATGCCAAAAGTACCAACGCCAGTATCTATGAGGCTATCCGCAAGAAAGTGCAAGAAATAGCAGAATGCGGTAAAAATGATAGCAAGGACACCATCTGACAGATGAAAACCTTGACAGTTGGCTTGATAGTCGGTTGACAGTCAAGCGCCCTTCCATCCGATTGGGCAGAAATGCCCTTACCTTTGCCCTCCGTAATCAGAAACCTGGTTATGGAGGGCGACCTCGTTATGTGTAACGATAAATAAAATTACGACAATGATTGGACAGACAACAAATCAGGCAAACAATCCGCCAAAGGATGGCACTATCCTACCGCCAACGATAGACGTGGATAAACACGAGTTGACAGAACAAGAACTGGCAGACATGACACCAATGAGACTTGCCGAGCGCATTCAACAGATGGAAGAAGCATTCAAGCTGCTTGGACCAGTGGAGGATGTGCTGAACCGCATCAAGTGCTTGGAGAAATGGCTCTTTGCAGGAAAAGACGTGCTCACCCTTGACGAGGCAAGCGTATTCCTTGACGCTTCAAAGAGTCAGCTTTACAAACTGACACGTACCTTTGCCATTCCCCATTACAAGCCAAACGGCAAGACCATCTATTTCAGCAAGGAAGAACTGGTGGAATGGATCAAGAAGCACCCTGTGAAAACAAAAGAGGTGTATGAGCAGGATGCCATACGCTATGTGATGAACAAACCCTTGAAGAGCAGATGACGATGGAAGAAATGAACGACATGAGCCTCTTTGAAGGCGCAGCGGACAATGCTGATTTGTTGGAAAAGTTGCTGAAGGCATCGCTTATCCATGCGGATGAGACCTACCAGACACCGCCACAGATAATATGGGTGGACAACTCGACCATAGCCACGCTTGGCAACTTCAGTGCCTCCACAGGCAAGGCGAAGAGCCGAAAGACGTTCAATGTATCGGCATTGGTGGCAGCCTCGCTCGCTAATGGAAAGGTGCTGCAATATACGGCAAAACTACCCGATGACAAGCGTAAGATACTCTACGTTGATACGGAGCAGAGCCGTTTCCACTGTCACAGCGTGATGCAGCGCATCCTCCGGCTTGCAGGATTGCCCGACAACATGAACAGTGAGAACCTTGTGTTCTTCGGACTGCGAGAGTACAGTCCCAACCTCAGACTGCGACTGATAGAATATGCCTTGCAGACGCAAAAGGGCTTTGGCTTGGTCATCATTGACGGCATAAGGGACTTGATGCTCGACATCAACAATCCGAGCGAGTCCGTCCATATCATCAACAAACTGATGCAGTGGTCAAGCCGCTATGACCTGCACATACATTGTGTCCTACACTTGAACAAGGGTGATGACAATGTAAGAGGTCACATAGGAACGGAACTCAGCAACAAGGCAGAGACGGTACTGGTGATAAGCAAGAGCAATTCGATGGCGAATGTGAGTGAAGTGAAACCGCTCAACATCCGAGACAAGGACTTTGCGCCCTTTGCGTTCCAAATAAACAAGGAGGGACTTCCAGAGATTTCCAAGGACTATGTGGTTGACTCCACCACAGCCAAACAGCCGAAGATGACAATAGCCGACATTACCGATGAGCAGCATGACAAGGCACTTGAAATGGCTTTCGGCAAGAAAGTGGTGTCAGGTTATGAGAATGTGATAAACGCATTGACGAAAGGATATACAACTATTGGTTTTGCCAGAGGTAGAACAGTGATGTCAAAGTTGCTGACCTTCCTATTGAAGAGCAAACTGGTGGTGAAGTGTGGCAATAACGAGTATTGCAGAATGAAGGATTATCCTTCGTTTCCGCTGCTTGAAGAGCAGGAGGTGAAGAAGTGAGGATGAAGCGAAAATCACTTCAAAAACCACTTCATTCACCTCGGTGTATATATAATAGTAGAACGGACGGATTTTGTGAAGTGGCATCATATTTAACTACATGGACATACGACAAAATGACTTCACAAAACCGTTCATTCACTCTGGTGTACATATAATAAGCGCACGAATGAACAAAAATGAATGAAAGATGAACATACAACAAGCAAAGGAAATCAAACTCACGGACTATCTGAGCGCATTGGGACATCAGCCCAAACGATGCAGCAAGTCCACATCTTATTATCTGTCGCCATTGCATGCGGAGACAAAGCCATCGTTCAAGGTGAACTTCAGCCGAAACCAATGGTATGACTTTGCTATTGGCAAGGGTGGCAACATCATCGCTCTTGCCCAACTTCTCTACAATACGGATGATGTGGGTGCTGCATTGCAGCATATAGCAGCGGACATGAACAACCCAAAGTCCACAAAGGCAAAACCTCCCATACCGACACAAGTAGAGACAGACAAGATGGACAAGGTACATATCCAAGAATTGTCCTACCCTGTGCTTATGTCGTATCTGCGTTCACGCCATGTGGATGCGGACATAGGTAAACGCTATTGCAAGGAGATCTGGTACACGTTTAAGGGCAAGCGGTATTTTGGTATAGCCTTTCCAAATAACAGGGATGGTTATGAGCTGCGTAACCCATATTATAAAGGTTGTTTGGGCGAGAAAGACATATCCTTGATACATTCACAGCAAGTTGGAGTGCAGGACAGATGCTGCATCTTCGAGGGGTTTATGGACTTTCTTTCGTACAAGACTTTGGAAAAGCGAGGCGACAATGTGATTTGCATACAAGAGCCATGTGATTATATTGTACTGAACTCCATCAGTAGCCTTGGGAAATGCATGGAACGATTGGCGTGTTATACTGCTGTCCATTGTTATCTTGATAATGACCAAGCAGGAACGGTGGCTGCCCATACAATCATGGACTGTTATCAAAACAGGGCAATCAACGAATCCATAAGATATGCAGAATACAAGGATGTCAATGATTATCTTATCGGCAGAAAATCCATTATTCCGCATAAAGAGGATGTATAAAACGATAATTTTCTACGGAGAAAGTCAATATTCTCCGTAGAAAACTATATTTTGCGTGATTTTTGCGTAGATTTCCGTACAAACATACTACACTTTTGAAAATATGTAGTAACTTTGTACAGAATTAAAGATGCAAATCATGGAAAAGCGTATGACAAATCCAAAATCTGAAGGCTACATCTCTGCAAAAGATATGGCAGGAAGAGCTGCATACTATAAAGTATTGCAAGCCGCCAAGAATGGCGAACTCACCAGAATAAAAAGAGGTGTGTATGCAACCGATGACCATTTGTCAAGTCAAATGCTTGATGTGGAAAAGGTTGTTCCTGGTGGCGTGTTGTGTCTGTATTCCGCTTGGTCACATTATCAGTTGACTACACAGGTACCACAAGAATATTGTCTTGCAATAAAAAGAGGCCGAAAAATCACCCTTCCAGATTATCCCCCAATTACACTATACCATTGGAGTGATACCGCCTTTAACCTTGGAATTACGAATACTGAGATTGAGGGTTTCAATGTGAGGATATATGACGTGGAGAAATGTGTCTGTGATGCAGTAAAGTATAGAAACAAAATCGGCATAGATGTCTGTACGGAGATTATAAAGGAATATCTGAAACGCAGAGATCGTAATGTCAGCAAACTGATGAAATATGCCTCACAACTGAGAGTTGCCAAAACATTGGGAACATATCTACAAATGGAACTATAAAATAATAAATATGACAACGAAGAATTATGCTCGCTCGGTAAGAGCGAAACTGCTTAATATATCGAAAGAAGAGAATGTCTTCTACCAATCGATATTGACACGATACTTTCAGGAGCGTCTGTTGTACCGTCTGTCGGTAAGTCCATACAAAGAACGCTTTATATTGAAAGGTGGTGCATTACTGTATGCCCATGAGCATTTGAAAGCAAGACCAACATTGGACATAGACTTCCTTGGTCAACAGATTAGCCGTGAGTTGGACAATATCAAGGAGACATTCAGAAATTTATGCGACATAGAATGTCTGGAAGACGGAGTTGTCTTTGAAAAGGACAGCATTAGCGTAGAAGAAATCACTCTCAAAAAAGAATATAATGGTGTGCGAGTGCATGTCAAGGTAGGACTTGACACGGCAAGCCAAGTTATTTCCATGGATGTAGGCTTTGGCGACATCATAACTCCTGCACCCGTTGACCTTTCTTATCCGGTGTTGCTGGACACATTACCAGAAGTTGACATCTTGGCTTACTCTTTAGAGACCGTGGTGGCTGAAAAGTATCAGGCAATGATAGACCATGCGACAGAGAACAGCCGCATGAAAGACTTCTTTGATGTGTACAGAATACTAAAAGCAGGAAATATTGACTTGAACACATTGCAAGAAGCCATCACAGCCACGTTTGAGAATAGAGGCACCGCCATCTCTACGGAGTATAGCCTTTTCGAGGATTCTTTTGCGACAGATGCCAAACGAAATATTATGTGGAATAGTTATTTGAAGAAAATCAAATTCAAGGAGCCACTAACCTTCCAAGAAGTTTGGACATATATCACACAGGAACTGAAACAATACATGGAAAAATAACAGTTCACCAAGAATTTGCCAAGCTCTCCGTTTCGGAGGGCTTTTTTTTATGCCCTTTTCATAAGCAAAGATTATAAGGATGTAAACGATTGTCTAATAGGGAGAAAGAAAGCATGAGGGAAGCAAAAGTGGAATATGACGATATAGCGGATATACACTGGTGGATGGTGGATCATATTCACTATCTGCCAGCCATGATATATGCTGTATTGTTGATAGATATAGTATCAATCGTTGTCATCATCAAACATAGCAAGGGGCTGGAGCAAGACGAGGTATTGGAACGATTGAAGATAGGATGCAGTGTGGCAGTGTTCCTGCTTGGGATGCTGTTGGTGTATTATATAGCATATCTGTTTTGGTAAGGTGATATGGGAAAGTTTGAAAAACGATAGTTTTCTACGGAGAATATTCATTTTCTCCGCAGAAAACTGTTGTATTGAATTTGGATGTTCAGAAGCAATGAAGCAGGAATCCCCATAACTGATTCTATCTGTAAAGCCATTTCTGTGGATAGTTGCCTTTTCCCAGAAATTGTTTCATTTAAAGCTATCAATTCGATATTAGCTTTTTCTGACAATTGCTCTACAGACAGTCACGACGCAACAAGCTCGTCGTTTATCAGTTCTCCAACATGAGTGGGCACATAGGGAATGGCGTTTGAAAAATCATATGTAGCCATAATAAAGTACGATCATTAATTATCAACTCGAATATCATTATGAATATTGATATCGTTGTGTACATATCCTCTTTGTTCTAGTAAATCGAGACATTCGGTATATATCGTGCCACGATGTCTAGGGTCTTTTATTGTCACAACGACAACAACGTCTTGCGAAAGTACTTCTCCGTCTCTCTCCAAAGCTTGTACAGCTGCATCACGGTAGAGTCCAGTGAGTTTCAGTGCCCATTTTCTGTTTTCTCCCAATGCCTTTCTCCTGTTAGTGTCAGTCATCTTGGAAAGATCAACATAATACTTCTTGATAGGTTGATATTTATCTCCCTGTTCAATCAGCATACGTTCTTCTGCGAACTCCTTTTTGAAAGCTTTTGAGCTATAAATCGATGCATTGAGTACATTAACGGCATCTTTTGATGTTCTTGACTCATTGCGCATCATACCTTCGCCCAATTGAACATGTTCAACATGGTCATAAGTTTCCAATAGAACATCCACTTGACTTTGGCAATACTCACAACCTTGCCCCGCATTAATTACAGGATTCACAGCCATTGACAATGTAATTTCACCGATGAAATAACCGTTTTCAACCAAACTTTGTGGGTATGGAAAATCCAAAGAAACAATATTTGTTCCTTTCTGTAAAGTCTGATGAAAAACCATAGTGCACTCATCAGCATCGTTGTTAAGCATATCTGTAATAACAGATGGCAAACCGAACCCCATTTCCCTGCGAAGTTCTTCTGGCGTTTTCGATAAACCTACAGGGTAATCAGAGTTGTGAACAAGCAATGCTTTCAAAAGCAAGGGATTGCATTCACCTCCAATCATCTGATTAAGATTAGCAGCCAAAGCTGTAATTCGCGGAGTAGAAAAACTAGTTCCACTCCAGCGGCAAAACTGTCTTCCCCATTCTGAAAACAGGGACAGATGTGTATCCATATTGCCGCCATAGTGCACCAAATCTGGCTTTACTGCATTTTCAACACCAGGACCAATGCGAGAAAAAGGACTTCTGTCATTTTCTTTAGCATCATTATTGGTAGTTTTCTTATGAGCTATAGATCCTACAACGAGACTAAGCAAAGAATCGGCGCCATCAGTAATTCTTTGATTTTCTGCTCTTGGATCAACATTACCTGCAGATTTGCAAATCAAGATTCTGTTGTCTTTCTGCAAGCTGTCCAATGCGATGCCCAAGTCGGAATATCTGTCATTATCTATCGTTTTTGTTGTACCTTGCGAGAGATTCCAGATTTTTATATCTGGATGTTTAGCGATAGCATTTTGAATGTTGGCTACCAACTCGTTTTCGTATATTTGGGTTCTGTCTGTATTGACAATACAACTCTTTATTTTACAAGGTCCACATTTCGTCAAATCTTTATTTTCAAGAAAATCACCATAGTTGATGACACTTGCAACAGCAGTTCCATGACTTCTGTTTATGTCTTCATCTTCCAAATCAGCGATATTATCTTCATCATCAATCATCCAAGGACGCAGGTAATCATTATCGCCAACACCAGAATCCAACAAGCCTACCACAGGATATGTTGCGCCTTCCAATGGTGTCATCACTTCGATGCTGGAGTTGTCTTCGTCTGGGGCAGTTTCAAATTCTATTGTAGGCATTTTTCTAACCGCCAAGACACAATCCATGGATGCAATAGCCTGAAGTGCTTCCTCTGACACATGTTCCAAGGAAAACAAGCGTAAGCTACTAGCATAATTCAGCTCTTCTAATTCAACTCCAAATTCCTTGCATTTTATACTCAAAGCAATACGAGAACGATGATTGTACTCACTATTCAGATAATCAACCAACTGCAGTTTGAGACGGTCATTTTCTTGAATGCTATCATCAACAACAGCCTTGTATCGAGAAATGTTTTCTATTGCAGACAAACCAATCTTTTTGTCTTTCGGCAGATTGGCTGTATTTACCACCTTAAAACCTCGCTCCATTTTCTTCAAATCATTGGCGGTATCAATCTTTACCAAGATTTTACCTACCGATGTGACTCCTAGGACATTTCGTTTAGAGTTTACATCCATCATTTTTCGCACTGCTGGACGATGAGATTTAGCTGTTGCTTTTTTGTTCAGTGTAATCTCTGTAAGCACAGGCATCGTTCTATTTGCATCAGAGAATAATTCTGAGAACAACTCCAATTGATCGTAAACCCTTTCTGCATTAACGGAAATAGCAGTATCATTAACCCACTTTGGTAATTCACTGCCACCACCAGCTTCCGTCAAGAAATTGTCTGTTTCTCCCCTAAAGGATACATTTTGTATAGGATATTCTTTTGCCATAATTCACTATTTTTTAGATAATACATTTCTGACCAATCTTGCACTAATATTTAGTTTTTGTACAATCTTGGCTTGACTAACTCCGTTTGTGTTAAGGAACATGATGAGTTTATCTTGTGCTTCGTCTTTTCCTTCGAACTCAAAGATAGCAACAAGTAAGTCCTCATATTCAATAGCTTTGCTTCCATTGATAACGCCCTTCACTTTTAGTTTGTTAAATATCGTAGAGATGTCAGAGGGAGACATTTTTTTTGTTAAGTCACAAACCGTTTTCATCTTTTGTCCATCCTCTACAAAAGGACAATTGAACCCAGATGTTAAGTCCAAAATTATTTTTTTTCTTGCTTCGTCATCAGGCATTCCGACTTCAATTTTTGTTGTGAAGCGTCTCCAAACGGCCTTGTCTAACAATTCGGGATGGTTTGTTGCTGCAATCAGAACGCAAGAAGTTGGCATGGAGTCAATGTTTTGAAGCAAGCTGTTGATGACACGCTTCAGTTCTCCCAGCTCGTGATTGTCGTCACGTGCCTTGGCTATTGCATCAAATTCGTCAAGAAACAAGATGCATGGCATGCTACTAGCATAGCTGAATATTTTTCTTAAGTTCTTTGCTGTACTACCAAGAAGTGATGAAACAATTCCATCCAATCTTGCTACCACCAATGGTAAATTGGTGTTTTCACTGACATAGTGAGCTATAGAGGTCTTGCCACAACCAGGTGCTCCGTAAAGAAGCATGGACTTAGGCATATTAACCCCTGCCTGTTCCAGTTCGTCACTGTGCCTCACCAACTCAATGAATTCACCTACTTGCCTTCCGACATTATCAGAAAGGACAATATTGGTACGTGTTGAGTCTTCGGGAATTACTTCTACTATTTGCAATTTGCTGTCCGAATCTAAAGGTAACATACGCATGGCATCAGCTGTTGCAGAACTTCTTGTGTTAGAGTTTTGAATTTGCTCTTTGATGCAACGAGCCAATTGAATGTTGCCCTCGGCTTCAAGACGAGTAGCTAAACGATTGGAGTAACTTATGATTTTTCTCCTATCGTTATTCAATCCTCCTTCTATAATTCTTAATATATCTGATGACATATGGCTTGTTATACATGTTATTATTATTTTTTGAATACAAAAGTAATAAAATAAAATCCAATGCGGCAAACATATTGAAACATTAACTCATTTTTAACACAAAACGTACATAAAATCAAAATATCTGTACGAATACCTCTGTTTTATGTTATATTTCGTATTAAACAAGTACATATTACAAGATTTAAACAGATAAGGTATTCTATACTTAAAAACATCCGTCTAAGTATAAGGAAGAAATATGCGAAAACTAACAGAAGAAGCTGATTAAAGTATGATTGAGAGTATGATATATGATTATAATTTGAATATATCTTAAACTTTGATGGCCATACTTTACAAAATTCTTTTATGTCGGATTTTACTCTTTACTTTGCACTCGCAACTGGCACTCTTGCCACTGCACAGAGTATAAATCATCAATAAAACAAAGTATTATATGAGTCCATTTTTGATATTCGCCATCAGCCTTACCATTGCATACGCTATTTACTATGCTGTGATGATAACAAGAGACCTGTATGGTAAGAAGGAAGAAGCCAAGAGCAACGAGGAAGTGTTTGACATCAGCAACATAACGGAAGAGGAAGCCGCAGTAGCCGTCAATGAAAGCGATGGTGGCTTTAGCGTTGCCGACAAGCAATACGACACAAGTTTCCAAGACGGCACATCATACGATGAGGGCTATGGTATGGGAACAGAGAACAACGGAATGAGTGATTATTCTCCAGAAACGGATTCTTCCGGCAGAGAAGATGATGTTGATGAAGACGAAGGGAATGATGTCAACCAACAGAAGCCGAAGAACACAGCCAAGTCATTGCAGGAAAAGATGGATGGGCAGATGGAGTCCACTTCTCCCATATGGATAGACGGACTATGGCAGGACGACTTCACGGAGAGCCTATTGAAACAAGGCGAGACAAAGCCAGGACAACCAAACATCAAAACAATACCAGTCAAGGATGAAATTTAGCCATATTATAAAGAATGTAGTAAGTTCCTTTGTCTTTGCGCTGCTCCCCCTGTCAGCATCAGCCAAATGCGGTAATGTGGACTATAGCTGGGGAGCAGACGCACTGGCAGGGATGCACGACTATGTGGTGACGATGATGCTGTATGTGCTGTATCTGACATACGCTGTCGCTGCTGTGATGGTGATTATATCCGCTTTGCAGATATACATCAAGATGAACACAGGGGAAGATGGAGTTACCAAGTCCATACTGACGCTGATAGGAGCCTGTCTGTTTATGATAGGCGCATCCATCCTGTTCCCAGCATTCTTTGGCTACCAGATTTAAGACTCAACTGCAGAAGAGTATATCATGTGAAAGCGACAACACCTTTCTATATAATTATAATAAGGTGTTGCCAAACGAATCATTAACAAGTAAAACAAGAAAGAATGTTTAAGAAAACAACGAACTATTTGAAGAAGACCGCCAAGAGCGTCCTTTCTTCAGGACGCTTGAAGACATTGGCATTGATGCTCCTTGTGGGCGGTGGCATTGCCATGGCGCAGAACTCGGCAGGTGACTACACGGCAGGTACCACCGCACTTACAACAGTGACGGAGGAAATTGCCAAGTATGTGCCTATCGTGGTCAAACTCTGCTATGCCATTGCAGGTGTTGTAGCCGTAGTGGGTGCTATCAGCGTTTACATCGCCATGAACAACGAGGAGCAGGATGTCAAGAAAAAGATCATGATGATTGTAGGAGCATGTATCTTCCTCGTGGCAGCAGCACAGGCATTGCCATTGTTCTTCGGTGTGACCAACTAACGAGTGAGAGTTATTCCGTGCATATTCAGTAAGTGAGAAACGACGTGAAGAATGGCAAGAGAAGAGCAGGAAATCCGCTACCCCGATTACCCACTGTTCAAGGGACTCCAGAAGCCCCTTGAATTCATGGGAATACAAGGGCGGTATATCTATTGGGCAGCAGCCACGGCAGGAGGAGCCATTATCGGCTTCATTGTCACCTACTGTCTGATGGGTATCATTGCAGGACTGATAGTGTTGGTCGTGGCAATCACTACGGGTGCAGGTCTCATCATGTTCAAGCAACGGAAGGGACTGCATACCAAGAAGAACGACCAAGGAGTGTTTATCTATGCCTACAGCAAGCGCATATAAAAATGTGAAACAAAAAAGTATCGACATGACCAAGATGTGGATGACAAGTAGAAAGTGAACGACTGGTAGGCTCATTCTCCCCCAAGGGTGTGGGTCTACCTTTATTTGTTTCAGCGAAAGTATCGCATCTTTGACATAAAAGAATGGTTATGAGCATGAAAGCAAAGAACATTATCATTATGGCATTGGCTGGCATATTGCTGACCGCATGCAAGGACAAGACCTACAAGCCACCCACATTGGATGCCATGAGGAGTGCTGACAAGGCAAGAGCTGCTTGGGCGAGAGAGGCAGAAGAACATCCTGCGACCGTGGAAACACTAACAAGCAGGATGGATTCCACTGCAAAGGATAGTGTATCAACCCTTTATAGCGAAGAAAGCTACAATACCTCTTATCAAGAGAATGACAACAAATCATCCAGTATGAGTGGAAATCATCAATCATCCGAAGAAACAGAAAAATAAACGAGTATGGTACTATATGTAATCTTATTTTTCGTGGCAACCTGCATTGGCATGGCCATATCGGTCTATGCCTTTGGTACTGGTGGCAAACGGAAGAAAATCTTTCAGGACATCTACTTCTCCGTGGAAGACACGGACGGTATCGGTGTGCTCTATACCAAGACTGGAGAATATTCTGCCATTCTGAAAATGGAGAATCCTGTGCAGAAGTATTCTGCCAATATAGACAGCTATTATGAGTTCACCAATCTGTTTGCTGCCATCGCACAGACTCTGGGTGAAGGCTATGCCCTACACAAGCAGGACATCTTTACCAGAAAGCAGTTTGAGGATGAGAGTGGCAAGGGGCATGAGTTCCTATCAGAATCCTACTTCCGCTATTTCAACGGAAGAGAATATACAGACAGCATGACCTATCTGACCATTACGCAGGAGAACAAGAAGAGTCGTCTGATGTCTTTCGACAACAAGAAATGGCGAGATTTTCTGGTGAAAATCAGAAAGGTGCAAGACCAGCTGAAGGATGCCGGTATAAAGTCAGAGTTCTTAAACAAACAAGAGGCAAGTCTGTATATTGACCGTTTCTTTGCCATGAACTTCCGTGACAAGATGGTGAGCATGACAGGATTCAAGGTGGATGACGAGATGATAGGTATGGGTGACAGACGCTGTAAGGTATATAGTCTTGTGGATGTGGATTGCGCCAACTTGCCGACACAAATCCGTCCGTTTACCAACATCGAGGTGAACAACACCAGCATGCCAGTGGATCTGGTAGCCTTGGTGGATAGCATACCAGGAGTGGAGAGTGTGGTGTATAACCAAATCATCTTTGTGCCGAATCAGAAGCGTGAGCTTGCCCTGCTCGACAAAAAGAAGAACCGCCATGCCAGCATGCCGAACCCAAGCAATCTGATTGCCGTGGAGGACATCAAGCGAGTGCAGGAGGTGATAGCGAGAGAAAACAAGCAGTTAGTATATACCCACTATAATCTGATAGTGACGGTGAAGCCAAACACGGATATACAAAAGTGTACCAACCATCTGGAGAATGCCTTTGGCAGGATGGGCATCCATATTTCGAAGCGAGCCTACAACCAGTTGGAACTGTTTGTCAACTCTTTCCCCGGCAACTGCTATGGGATGAATGCCGACTACGACCGATTCTTGACCTTGGGCGATGCCGCCACCTGCCTGATGTACAAAGAAAAGATTGTGCATAGCGAGGACACACCCTTCAAGGTCTATTATACCGACCGCCAAGGAGTGCCAGTAGCCATCGACATATCAGGAAAAGAGGGACGAAACAAGCTGACCGACAACAGCAACTTCTTTGTCCTCGGTCCTTCGGGAAGCGGCAAGAGTTTTTATGTAAACTCCATGGTGCGCCAAGCCCATGAGCAAGACACCGACATCGTGCTGGTAGATACAGGTAACTCGTATGAGGGACTGTGTGAATACTTCGGCGGAAAATACATTTCCTATACCGAGGAGCATCCTATCACGATGAACCCTTTCAAAATCAAGCGAGAGGAATGGAACATCGAGAAGTTGGGATTCCTGAAAAACCTCGTGATGCTGATATGGAAAGGAAGTCAAGGCACGGTGAGCAAGACCGAGGACAGGTTGATAGAGCAAGTCATCAACGAATATTACGAAGCCTACTTCACCACCAAGCGAGTGAGCAACCTCTGTTTCAACAGCTTCTATGAGTTCAGTACTGAGCGACTGCCGAAGATATGCGAGGAGAACGGTCTGCATGGCATAGACCTGTCATCCTACAACTATCTGTTGAAGGATTTCTATAAAGGAGGCAGCCACGATGTGACGCTGAATGAGAATATGGACAGCAGTCTGTTTGATGAGACCTTCATCGTCTTCGAAATCGACAGTATCAAGGATGATCCACTGCTCTTTCCACTGGTGACACTCATCATCATGGACGTGTTCCTGCAGAAGATGCGCATCAAGAAGAACAGAAAGATGCTCATCATTGAGGAGGCATGGAAAGCCATCGCCTCGCCTATGATGGCGGAATACATAAAATATCTGTATAAGACCGCCAGAAAATTCTGGGCAAGCGTGGGTGTGGTGACACAGGAGATACAGGACATCATCGGCAGTGAGATAGTGAAGGAAGCCATCATCAACAACTCGGATGTGGTGATGCTGCTCGACCAGAGCAAGTTCAAGGAACGCTTTGACACCATCAAGGCGATACTCGGTTTGACCGATGTGGACTGCAAGAAGATATTCACCATCAACCGTTTGGAGAACAAGGAAGGACGCAGTTTCTTCCGTGAAGTCTTTATCAGGCGAGGACAGACCAGCAATGTGTATGGTGTGGAAGAACCGCATGAGTGCTATATGACCTACACCACGGAACGAGCGGAGAAGGAAGCATTAAAACTCTACAAGCGAGAGTTGAAATGCAACCACCAACAAGCTATCGAAGCCTATTGCAGGGATTGGGATGCAAGTGGTATCAGCAAGAGCCTCGCTTTTGCTCAAAAGGTAAATCAGGCAGGAAAAGTACTGAATTTAGGGAACAAAAATAAAAAGTAATCAAAGATGAAACGACTTCTATCCATCATAATGCTGATAGTCTGTGTGTTGGCAAAGGCTGACGCACAGTACTACAGCGTGAACTATGACAAGCAGACGGTGGCTGCTATGGCAGCTGCATACGGAACGGAAGCCGTGGCAGAGGCATACTATAACGAGCAGGTGCAGAACATCTTGAAGCACTATAATGCAGCAGAAGTGGCAAGTGCCGGCATCTTCGCCTCAAAATTCTTGGAACGCAAGGCAATGACGGAGTTGGGCATCTGGAACAGTAGCACAGAGAACTACTATTACCGCCGTATCTACAATATGGTGTCGGGCAAAATCATGCCGAAGATATGGACGGTGGCAGGAATGATGCTGAAAAGTCCACAGACTGCCCTGTATTGGGGAACCTATCTGATGAAGATATGTGATGACACCAAGAACCTGTGTATGCAGTTTGAGAGTGTGGTAACAAACAGCACCCTCACATTCTCGGACATCGCCTTTCTACAAATCAACCAGGAGATAGCTGCCATACTGAAACTTTCAGAGATTGGCAACGTGGATTGGAAGAAGATGTTGGACGATTTGTCGAAGGTGCCAGGCAATTTTACAGTAGACAATCTGAAAGCCGACATCGACAATCTGTATAAGGCAGGAGCCAACCTTGCAGGAGCAGGAATGAACAATGTCGGCAATGCCCTGTTGCAGAGCAGCCAGTTCAACGACCTCTTCCAAGGCAAGCTCAGTGCAGCCATCGACATTGTGGATAACTATTCCTCGCTGTTCAAAAGTCTCGACAAGAGCGTAGGCAACACCCTCTTGGGCATGATTGGAGGCAAGGACAACGTGGCAGGACTTTTCTCTCTTGCCAACTATAACCTCACCTCTTGGATGACCGACTATCTGGATGAGACAGCAGGAAACTACTACACGCAAAGATGGTATATCGCCCGACGAGACCAAGGACGAGAAAAACTGTGCGACTATGTACCGCCCACCGATGACAACAGCATCTTGAAAGGCGACCACTGGTACAGAATCAACACCAAGGATGCCAACTTCTATCCCAACAATAACCAAAAGGAAGCCATCCTGCAAAACTCGGAGAATCATGCAGGATGGTCAAGAACAAGGGTGCAACAGCTCAACAACCAGAATGATGGCTTTACCTACAGTATCAGCTATTGGTTGAACAGCTACATCATCAGTAGCAAGAAAAAAGGACAGAAACAGAAGGCATACGCCTACGAGATACAGGTGTACAAGAGTTGGAACAGGACAGAAGAAGTATATGAGGCAGTCTTTGACTCCTATTCGATGGACTTGAACACCTTCAAGGCACAACTGCAAGCCCGGTTGAGCGAATGGAATGACAACGAGGAAGGCTATACCTATTATATAGGCAGTGATGCACGCAACTACTATCAGGCAACCGATGCCGCCAAACTGAAGGGATGCGAGAGCGTGACCATTAGTGTGACATGCAGCGACGGTGTGCAGTTGGGGCAAGGCACCACACAATACAAATGCAAGAGTTGTGGCGGTTCGCTGAATGACCACAGCAAGAAATGCGCCATGACAACATCTGTGACAGAGAACAACCTTGACCTCTCGGACTTGTATAAACAAGAGCAGGAAGCCAATGCCAAGATAACCTCTTTGCAATCGCAAATCAATCAGTTGGAAGCGGAGAACAAATCACTTGTCAAGCAAATCGCCAATGCAAGTGTGGAAGATGCAGCCAAGTATCGGGAGCAATACAACAAGAACAAGGCTTCCATCGAACAACTGAACAAAGAACTTGCCACATGGCAACAGGAACAAAGGGAAATAGAGGAAGCCAAGGCAGAGGCAGGAAAGGACAATGACGTGGCGACGGATGACTACTATCGCATACCAGCCATTATGAACGACTGCAAGAGTGCCTACAACCTGACTTGGCAAGGGGAAGGAACATGGAGCGGCTATACTTACATTCGAAAAGCCACCATGCCCAACATCAACGGCATCATCACCTTCAAGGCAACATTGAAGATCGCCCGAAAGCCGAAATATTTCTTGGGCATCAAGATACACAGAGCCATCCTGCAGATCAGTTGGGAGCTGACATCGGAATACACCAACACCTCGGTAGTGGATGTGATAACGCTTGACCCAAGCAAGACCGAGCAGGAAAAGGCGGACGAAGTGAACAAGCGCATCTCGGAAATCGCACAGGAATATCCATCGTGCAAGATAACCACCGAATATGCTAAGAGCGCACCTGCCGATGACAATAACACCGATGATACCTTTCATCTGCTATGGTCGAGCGATAGGTTAGAGATAGCCAGAGAGGTGGACAGCAGAATCACCAAGATATACGCAGACTTGGTATCGTTGGAAAAGATGATGCACTACAAGCGCAACATCATCGACGTGCTGATGGACATCGCTCCACATATCAATGCTGACGAAGGACGACGGTTGACACTGGTGGAGAAATGCAAGAAACGTTGGTTAAGGAAAGCTGCCGACACCAAACATTCAGATGATTATCACGGCAAGTTTAATGATGAAGACAATGAAAATGAGAAATAGAAGAGAATACAAGGCTGATGCAGCGGAGAGGGTTGCAGGGTCAGTGAGCAAGAAGCGACGAATGGATATCGTGAGAACATTGCTGGTAGCAATCTTGCTCCTCGCCCTCCCCTCTAAAACATTCGCCCAATGGGGATTTGATGTTGCCAGCGTAGAAGCCTACATCAATGACCACAAGAAACAGCGGAGTCTGTTGCTTGCACGAAGCACGTTGGAATACAGCAACAAGCTGTTGCACAGCTACAGCAAGGACGAGACCAAGGCATACAAGGAACTGAACGTTGACCTTGACAAGTACACCAGGGCATTTGATGTGATAGATGTGTTATATCAAAGTTTACGAACCAGTTTGAACGTGTACTCCACCTACGAGGGTGTGAGCGACAGAATATCGGACTATAAGAAGCTGTTGGATGACTACAACAAAAAAGTCATCAAACGAAAGCGCATTTCGCTTGCCGATACCATACTGATAGGCATCAACCGACGAGCCATAGAGAATATCGCAAATGAAGGCGAATACCTCTACAAAAGCGTGAGCGACTTGGTGCTGTATGCCACAGGAGCGGCAGCGTGTTCTACGGCAGACCTTCTTGTGGTGTTGGAAAGCATCAACACCTCGCTTGACAATATAGAGAAGCATCTGAACAAAAGCTACTTTGAGTCGTGGCGATATATCCAAGTGCGCATCGGCTATTGGAAAGAAAAGGTTTACCGAACCAAAAGCAAGCAGCAAATACTGGAAGATGCCTTCGGTCGGTGGCGAGTGGCAGGTAAACTCGGATATTGAGAGAACGAAGAATTTATAATCCCATATATAATAATGTATAGGCATGGATAGAAAGAAAACAAGAATAGGAACCATCATGTTGATGTTGGGAGTCGCTATCAGCGGCAATGCCCAAAGTGGTGTAACATACAATCATGACAGTTCGAAAAAGAACCAGATAACGGTGATGGAAATCGGTAGTGGTAGTCTGTCACCAGAATTGTACTATCAGTTACTGCACAGCAGTTACAAGAAATCGGCTGCGAGTAAGAACAAACTCGGTTTTCGTACCACGGCAGGAATCGGAGCTTACAATCAAGTGGAATATGCCGAAGCCATCGACTCTGCCCTGACCAAAAGAGCAGAGATTGAGGCGTTGAATATGGCAGACCGTCAGATTGACCTCGCCTGGAAAGTGGAAGGAAGCAAAATTAACAGCAAGATGAATGCCTTCAAGAGCAACATCGACCGCATCCTGCCTGTAGGCGGATCCATCGGTGACAAGCAACGCTGGACAGAATACTATCATGTCTATGAGACAGCCATCAAAGCCACCAAGGATGCCTATATGCCCAATGCCAAGCGTAAGAAGATGTACCTACAGATTTATGCAGATGTGGCAAAACAGAACGAGACACTTGTGAAGCAACTGGTGCAGATGTCGAATGCCAGCAAGACCAAGGAATTGTTGACAGCAAACGGCAACTACCAGACCGCCAACAAACGAAGTATCATCAGCAGTGCATCCAGCAAATGGCGAGAGGCAGGAATGGCAGTGAGAAACAACACATCTTCTGGCAGTAATAACGGCTCGAATGAGGATGACAATGATTTGAAAATAAACAGATAAGGAGTTATGGCAGACAACAGCAGCATATTATCCGACTTCGGCATCAACATCTTGGAAGAAGAGATTGATGACGTGATTTTCCAGACCAACGAGTTTCTGTGCGACGCTACTTTCACAGGCTCAAACGGACCTTTTTGGTGGGTCGTCCAAATGTGTATGGCACTCGCAGCCCTCTTCTCCATCGTGGTGGCAGCGAATATGGCTTACAAGATGATGGTGAAGCATGAGCCACTGGATGTGATGAAACTATTCAAGCCATTGGTGATAAGCATCATCCTCTGTTGGTGGTACCCACCTGCCGATACAGGCATGACGAACAGTGGCAGCAATTGGTGCGTACTGGACTTTCTGAGTTACATACCAAACTCCATTGGAAGTTATACCCATGACCTATATGAGGCGGAAGCCACACAGATAGAGGACAAGTTTACGGAAGTTCAGCAGCTCATCTACACCAGAGACACGATGTACACCAACGTACAAGCCCAGGCAGACATTGCCCATAAGGGAACAACAGACCCGAATCTGGTGGAATCGACCATGGAGCAAACAGGTGTGGATGAAGTGACCAACATGGAAAAGGACGCAGCCAAGCTGTGGTTTACCTCACTGACTGCAGGAGCCGTAGTGAACATCGACAAGATAGTAATGCTGATAGCATTGATCGTCTTCCGTATCGGTTGGTGGAGCACCATCTATTGTCAACAGATACTGTTGGGAATGCTGACGATATTTGGACCGATACAATGGGCGTTCTCGCTACTGCCGAAATGGGAAAGCAGTTGGGCGAAGTGGCTGACAAGGTATCTGACCGTGCATTTCTATGGAGCCATGCTCTACTTCGTGGGCTTCTACGTGCTATTGCTCTTCGACATCGTGCTCTGCATACAGGTGGAGAACCTGACGGCAATCACCGCATCGGAGCAGACGATGGCGGCATACTTGCAGAACTCGTTCTTCTCGGCAGGGTATCTGATGGCAGCAAGCATCGTGGCTTTGAAGTGTCTGAATTTGGTTCCAGACTTGGCAGCTTGGATGATTCCTGAGGGCGATACCGCCTTCTCTACAAGAAACTTCGGTGAGGGTGTGGCACAGCAAGCCAAAATGTCGGCACAGGGAACACTTGCCCATGTGATGCACTGATAAGGGCAAAAAAGTAAAAAGATAAAATAATAGCAAAATAACAATGGTAATCAAGAATTTAGAGAATAAGGTGAAGTTGGTGACTATCATCTGTAGTCTGTTTCTGGTTGGATGCGTGCTGATAAGTATCAGTAGCATCTGGACGGCGAAAAATATGGTGGTGGATGCACAGAACAAAATCTATGTGTTGGATGGCAATGTGCCTATCCTGGTACAGCGTACGACGATGGATGAGACATTGGATGTGGAAGCAAAGAGTCATATCGAGATGTTCCATCACTACTTCTTTACATTGGCACCAGATGACAAGTACATCAAATACACGATGGAGAAAGCCATGTATCTGGTGGATGAGACAGGACTGGCGCAATACAATACACTGAAAGAAAAGGGTTTCTACTCCAACATCATGGGAACAAGTGCCGTGTTCAGTATCTTCTGTGACAGTATCAAGTTCAACAAGGAGAAGATGGAGTTTACCTACTACGGCAGACAGCGCATCGAGCGCAGAACCAATGTGCTGACCCGTGAACTGGTGACGGCAGGACAACTGAAACGAGTGCCGAGAACTGACAACAACCCACATGGATTGCTGATAGTGAACTGGAGAACCTTGCTCAACAAGGATATTGACCAGAAGACAAAGTCGAACTATTAAAGGTAAAAGGGTAAAGAAGTAAAAAGGTAAAAAAAATAACGATGAACACAAAAGGATTTAAACAGATGCTCATTGGGGAGAAGATGCCCGACAAGGACGACCCAAAATACAAGGAACGCTATGAGCGAGACGTGAGAGCTGGAAGAAAGTTTGCCAGAATGTGCAGAATCGACAAGGCTGCAGCCAAGGTGCAGAAATTTGCCGACTTGCATAAGACAATGTTCCTGGTCATCGTGTTCGGTTTTGTGGGTGTGAGCTTCAGTTTCAACATCTATCGCATGGCAAGAGCTTATCACTATCAGGGAGAGCGACGCACTGCTACGGAGCGGCAGGACTCCTTGATAAAGGCTCGCCATCAGAATATGGGGAATGCAAAGAACATAATAAGAACCAATGAGGATGCACGCCATCCTCATAAAGACAAATAACGATGAAGCTGACAGAAAGAATCAATTTCAGACAACCCAAGTACATGCTACCTGCGATTGTCTATCTCCCACTGCTCGGAGCATCCTACTTTATCTTCGACCTCTTTGATACCAAGGTGGCGGAGAAGCAAGATGCCAATATGCAGACCACGGAATATCTGAATCCGAACCTTCCACAAGCTCATATCAAGGGCGGTGACGGTATTGGAGGCAAGTATGAGAACATGTTGAACGCCTACGGCAAGATAGAAGACCATAGTGCCGTGGAGAATATAGACCGAGACAATGAGCAAGAAAAAGAAGAATACCAAAGCAAGTATTCGGATGCAGAACTGCAACAGTTGGATGCCGAAGCCAAGAGGCAAGCTGAACTGGAGAAAACGAGAGAAGCGCAAGAAGCCCATGAGCGACAAAGAGAGAATGCTGCGTTGGCGGAGTTGAACAAGGCACTTGCCGAAGCAAGACAGAAAGGACAGCAAGCCACGCAACAGAACTCATCGTCTTCAGCAACAGCATCCGATGAAACAACAGCTACAGCCAAGGGCGGTATCAACATTGAGGGCAAAATCAAGGTGAATGAGAATGCCCGAAAGGAAGCAGACGAGAATGATAAGCCAAGTGAAGTGGTGAAAAAGGTGAAGACATCATCGGATTACTTCAATACCTTGGCAGTGAATGAGAAAGAGCCGACACTGATAAAGGCTATCATTGACGAGAATGTGAAAGCCGTGGATGGAAGTCGTGTGCGCTTGCGCTTGCTTGATGATGTGGAAATCGGTGAGATTGTGGTGAAGAAAGGCGCATACCTGTATGCCATCATGAGCGGTTTCAGTTCACAACGAGTGAAAGGCACGGTGAAAAGTGTGTTGGTGGATGACGAAATAGTGAAAATCAACCTATCACTCTATGACACAGACGGCATGGAAGGCTTGTATGTGCCAAGCAGCCAGTTCCGTGAGACCACCAAGGATGTGGCAAGCGGAGCCGTAACCGGCAATGTGGATATGAATACCACCAATACAGGCAGCAGTTTTTCGCAATGGGGCATGCAGACCATGCAGAATGCCTATCAGAAAACAAGCAATGCCATAGGCAAGGCTATCAAGAAGAACAAGGTAAAGTTGAAATACGGAACCTTTGTGTACTTGATAAACAGCAAAGATACCAAGAGCAAGTAAACGTTAAACACTACAAAGTAAACATTACACCCATATGAATATCAAGAAGACCATTGGCGCACTGATGATGTGTGCAATAAGTGCCACTCCGATGATGGCACAACAGACCAGTGCGGAGAGCTATCATCCCTGCACCTACCAGGAGATGGAGCAGCTGACCGTGAACGAGCAAGTGACAACAGTCATTACGGCAAGCGAACCCATCCGCTTTGTGGACATATCCACTGACAAGATAGCAGGAGACCAACCCATCAACAATACTGTGCGTTTGAAACCCAAGGAGGGACTGCATGAAGATGGTGAAGTGCTTGCCATCGTGACCATTGTGACAGAACGCTACCGTACCCAGTATGCGCTGCTCTATACAACAAGATTGCAAGAGGCAGTGACGGATAAGGAGATACAACAGATAGAAAAGAATGCATATAACAATCCTGCGGTAACCTTGTCCTCTACTGACATGGCTCGCTATGCTCGTGAGATTTGGAGTTCGGAAGCCCATGTGAACAATGTGAAGACCAAAGCCCATAAGATGGTAATGCGACTGAACAACATCTATTCGTCGGGCGACTATTTCTTCCTGGATTTCTCCGTGGAGAACAAGACTGACATTCCATTTGATATAGACCAAATACGATTGAAGCTGACGGATAAGAAGACCGCCAAGGCAACCAACTCACAGATGGTAGAGTTGCATCCAGTCTTCATGTTGGAGCAGACCAAGCGTTTCCGCTATGGCTACCGCAATGTGATAGTCATTCGGAAGATGACATTCCCGAATGACAAGCAATTAACCATCGAAATGACGGAGAACCAAATCAGCGGTCGCACCATCTCATTGAAAGTGAACTATAGCGATGTGTTGTCAGCCGACTCATTCAATCCGATTTTTCTAAAATAGCAATCATATCCAATGGAAGAAAGCAAGGAGCTACAAGGATTTTACAAGATATTCAGGGCGGTCATCTACATATCCGTGTTGATGGAGTTCTTTGAGTATGCCATAGACCCAAGGGCGATAGACGGCTTTGGCGGTGTGGTGTGCGACCTGCACGACCGCATCAAGCAGTGGTTCATCTACCATGACGGCAACCTGGTGTATAGCAAGGTGGTGACGTTCTTGTTGGTGTGCATCACCTGTGTAGGTACGAGAAACAAGAAACACTTGGAATTTGATGCCCGAAGGCAGGTGCTGTACCCCTTGGTGAGTGGCGTGCTGCTGTTGATATTGTCCGTGTGGCTCTTCGGCTATGCGATGGACACTCGTCTCTATACCCTAAGATTAAACACCATTCTCTATATGGTGACAACCATCATCGGAACGGTATTGGTGCATATCGCCTTGGACAACATCTCGAAGTTCTTGAAGGAAGGACTGATGAAAGACCGTTTCAATTTTGAAAACGAGAGTTTTGAGCAGTGCCAAAAGGAGGAATACAACAAATACAGCGTGAATATACCCATGCGCTACTACTATAAGGGCAAGTTCCGCAAGGGATGGGTGAACATCGTAAACCCATTCCGTGGCACTTGGGTAGTTGGTACGCCTGGTAGCGGTAAGACTTTTTCTATTATAGAGCCATTCATCCGTCAGCACAGTGCAAAAGGTTTTGCCATGGTCGTTTACGACTACAAGTTCCCTACCTTGGCAACCAAACTGTACTACCACTATAAGAAGAACCAACAGTTGGGCAAACTGCCAGAAGGCTGTAAGTTCAACATCATCAACTTTGTGGATGTGGAATACTCCAAGCGAGTGAACCCGATACAGCAGAAGTATATCAATAACTTGGCAGCAGCGAGTGAGACCGCAGAAACACTGCTTGAATCCCTACAAAAAGGCAAGAAGGAAGGCGGAGGCGGTAGCGACCAGTTCTTCCAGACCTCAGCCGTCAACTTCCTCGCCGCCTGTATCTACTTCTTCATCAACTATGGCAAGGAGCCATACGACAAAGACGGCAAGATGCTGATAGCAGAGAAAGTACTTGATCCGAAAACCATGCAGATGAAACCGACCGGAAAGGTATTTAACCATGCAGGAGAAGAAGTGGAGCCAGCCTATTGGTTGGGTAAGTACAGCGATATGCCCCATATTCTGAGTTTCCTGAATGAGAGTTACCAGACCATCTTCAATGTGCTAGAGACCGACAATGAGGTAGCACCGTTGCTAGGACCATTCCAAACCGCCTTGAAGAACAAGGCAATGGAGCAGTTGGAGGGTATGATAGGTACACTGCGTGTCTATACCTCACGCCTTGCTACCAAGGAAAGCTATTGGATATTTCATAAAGATGGAGATGACTTCGACCTGAAGGTCAGTGACCCGAAGAATCCGAGCTATCTGCTGATAGCCAATGACCCAGAAATGGAGAGCATCATCGGAGCATTGAATGCCCTAATCCTCAACCGACTGGTAACACGAGTGAACACAGGGCAAGGCAAGAACATCCCTGTGAGCATCATCGTGGACGAGTTGCCTACACTTTACTTTCATAAGATAGACCGACTGATAGGCACAGCCCGAAGCAACAAGGTGAGCGTAGCCCTGGGCTTTCAGGAGTTGCCGCAGTTGGAAGCCGACTATGGCAAGGTTGGTATGCAGAAGATTATCACCACCGTAGGCAATGTGGTGAGCGGTTCGGCACGAAGCAAGGAAACTCTGGAATGGCTATCCTCTGACATTTTTGGAAAGGTGGTACAACTGAAGAAAGGCGTGACCATCGATAGAGACAAGACGAGCATCAACCTGAATGAGAATATGGACAGTCTTGTACCAGCCAGTAAAATCTCGGACATGCCAACTGGATGGATCTGCGGTCAGACGGCAAGGGACTTTGTGGCAACCAAGACCGGCATGAATGGCAGTATGAACATACAGGAGAGCGATGAGTTCAAGACCAGTAAGTTCTATTGCAAGACCGACTTTAATATGGCAGACATTAAGAAAGAAGAAAGCGAGTATATGTCTCTGCCCAAGTTCTACACCTTCAAAAGCCGTGACGAGCGTGAACGCATCCTCTATAAGAACTTCGTGCAAGTTGGTGAGGATGTGAAAGCCATGATAGCAGAGATATTCAATAAGAAGAACGCCAAGTGACAAGTCAATGACACTCCAAAAGTAAAACAAAAACAACATCCATGACGAAAAAGATAAGAACATATATTACCCTAATGCTCTTGTTTCTGTGCCAAAGCATCGTGGCACAGAACAAAACACCTACAAACGATAGCCCATGCCAAAACGACTTGGGCATCTTTGCTTTGCCATCCTTTGAGCGAGCCGTGCGGTGCATCAAGTATTACGAGGGATGGCACGATATTAAGCGCAACTATCCCTATATCGGATGGGGACATCGGATATTGCCGCACGAGAAGTTCAAGAAGAACCTCACTTATCTGCAAGCCGATTCCTTGTTGCTTTGTTCTTGACTGACAAATGAGTTTGCGAAGTTCACGAATCGTCAAAACCAAAGCGTCAGATACGCCTTTTACTATGTATATGTCTGCCCAACCTCTGCCCATCGGGGCTTCCGGTATGGGTATAGACGTTACAAAGATAACATTTTTATCTCGGAAACTACTTTATTTTGCTGGTAAAGTATGATTTTAAGGTTCGATTTAACATTGTTAAATATAAATATGTCAAATAATTCCACTTTTGCGTGATTTTTCTTGCTAAAAAGTTTGTATTATCAATGATTATTCGTATCTTTGCAACACGAGAACCCGCCAAGCCTCTCAACGATGCTCAAATGTGCGGGTCGTTTTTGTTTTTATAGGTATATGGCAACAAA
>ENA-ORKV01000757-ORKV01000757.1-human-gut-metagenome-genome-assembly--contig:-NODE-757-length-33144-cov-21.107328_pt1 | contig 33144 bp, 29 predicted proteins | sample MGYA00243058_ERZ508805 | MGnify/ENA primary metagenome ERZ508805 (study PRJEB26277, sample SAMN04329770) | human gut metagenome | biome: human-associated habitat | host: Homo sapiens | place: USA... | reverse complement strand
ACGACTGATTACTTGATGACGGCACTCTTATACACGCGGTTCAGCGCGACAGGATGGAAATCAATCCCCTCAACGCCATCAGTATCATCATTTCAAGAAAAAGTAAAGGGACGATGAACGAAAAAACATGAAATGTGCAAAGTGGAGTGCACAGAGGAAAAATAAGAACAAGGGAAAAACAAAGGAATGTCCCAAATGGTGCGGAGAAAAGCAAACGCCGAAAAGTTCGAGAAGCCGTTTGAATACCATATACCTGAATCGGCAGTGAAAACATCTGGTATCACATGGTTTCTAAATGCTTGACTTTTCTTGCTGCCTATGTTATCTTCCTATTGTAGCGTTTGCTTTTTCTGCAGCCCCCTTGCATCTCCGCAAAGGGAAGGTTATGCCACACTCCCCACCACCGTTAGGAGGTATCACAATGGATGACATTCTGTTTACCTGTGCAGGAACGAGCGACCCTGTTCGCGGCAATCGCGACGGCGGCATTCTGCATATCATGCGCTATTATCACCCGAAGCGAGTATATCTCTTCCTCAGCCAGCAAATTGCCGATTTGGAAGCACAAGATCACCGCTTTGAAAAGACTTTCCAGCACATGCAGGAATACTGTGCGGCGCATGGTGTGGTTTATCAGCCTGAGCTTATCATCCACAACAGCGGTTTGGATGACGTTTCAAAGATTGACCTCGTCGAAGAGCCGCTGCTGGAATATTTCACCTCTGCTGCCGTAGAGAATCCGAATTGCCGCATTCTGCTGAACCTGAGTTCTGGCACGCCTCAAATGAAAACGCTGATGCAGTTCCTTGCGGTTGATTCTCCTTACCATGTGTTAGGGGTTCAGGTTGATGGCCCGCAGCAAAACAAAAAAGATCAGTCGCGCACGGACAACGAAACATATAACGTTGACTATGAGTTGGAAACAAATTATGATGATGAGCCGGATTGTCTGCCGGAAGGCGAACGGCGCAACAGAACGTCCGAGCCGGAAATGTTTGCCATCAAACATCAGCGCCATCGCCATCAGCTGCTGAAACTGCTGGAGCGGCAGGACTATAAGATGGTGCTCGAAGTGTATTGACGTCCTATGTCATCAATGTTGAGGTGAAAATGATGGAAAAGAAAGAGTTTCTAAGTATCTGCGATTCGACCTTGAAAGAGATGGGTTTCTCAAAAAAAGGAGGAGCATATTATCTTAATATCGGTTCCGATCTGGTTGGTGCTGTCTTTTTCCGCAAGTCCAATTTTGGATCAGTTTATTATGTCGAATGCGGAATTGCGATACAAGGATATAATGAAACATTCCCATTTCCCAAGTATTATGATGTTGACATATCAACTCGTTTCCAATTTCCTTTAAAAGTACATCTTCAATATGATCCATCTGCTACACACGGATATTCTGTTGATTTAGAGCGCAACACAGAAACCGAGATTAAAGAAGGCATAAAAGAAGGCGTTGAGAGATGGTTGTTACCTGCGTTGCATGGAGGTAAACAGTATATTCTCGACAACTGGGAAAAGTATAGCTTTCATCACTTAAGCGAGATGGTACATACTGCACTTGAACAATGGAGCATATCTGGTGAATTACCTGCTAAGCAAAATCACTGATAAAAAGTAGATTGGGGCTGTCACGATAATTCTGAACATTCTAAGAGAGAAAAAATCTAAGGATACCCCTCATAATTGAGTCCAACCCAGCTGCGTCATCCCTGCCGGGCAAAAATTTCGAGAAAGAGCGCAATTCAAGCGCACTGTTTGCACGCGAAATAAACCTCGTTACGCAACCTTCATTCAATTGCGAACAAGGTATAAATTCGCAAGTGCAAACAGTGTGCAGCAATGCTGATGCAGTTTTTCCCGTCCTCGGTATCGTGTTTTGCAAAATGAAAGATTCTCTTTATCACGCAAAACACATGTTCCACTTTGGAACGAACCGAGGATTTCGCATGTTCGATTGCCTTGAGCGGATGCCGTCAGAGCCACAGTGCGTGAAGTCAACCGAAAGACAAATGACTGGCTGATTGCGCAGTTCGGCATCCAGCTTTTCCTTGCCAACGGCTGGTGTCCGTGCAGTGCTGATGCGCTGTGCAATCGCCCCGCGGAAGAATCCCCGTACAAGGAGATTTTCGCCAAGGCTTCCGCTGTCCTCAGTCAGCATAAGCTGCAGCGTTATTCCGTTGCGCAAATCAAGCGCTTGAATCAGTTTGCCGATGCGCTTTCCGGGCGCGAATGCACCGTCTGCGGGCGCGTGGACAATTTGCAGGAGAATCGCTGCCTGTGGTGCCGTGCATTCGAGAACATTTCGCGGAAATTGCAGAATCCGCAGTATACCGCTTTTTGCATCACCCACGATTCATCCGCATACGACTTGACCCTGCCTGACCGCAATGGTCAGGATGTTTCCCTGCTTTTGCTGACGGAGGACGAAGCCGCCAAGCAAATTGCGCAAGACCGGCAGATGATTCGCTTGTACGGCAAAAATCGCACCATTCTCGGCGCGCAGATCTGCACACGGCTCGATTTGTGCGATTATTATGCCAGCAATCTGAACACATCGTTGGCGGCGCAGTCCGAGGGCATTCGCCGCCTTGCCATCTGCCGCATGGATGTGGACAATCTGGGCGAAGCGTTCATTTCCGGCTTTGAGCAGAAGGACAAGCCGCTGCCGAAGGAACGGTATCATTTCGTCACACTCTCCCGAACGACCGCGTTTTCTCGGCAAATGTCGCTCTTCTTCAAGCGCTATATGAACCTTGTGCTAACGCAGAATGAACAAAAGCCGCTGCAAATTGCCGTCATTTATTCTGGCGGCGACGATGTGTTTCTGCTGGGCGCGTGGAATGACGTCATCACCGCGGCAACGCGGATTGCGGATGCTTTCCATGCTTATACATCCGGCGCATTGACCATCAGCGCAGGCATTGGGATGTACGATGCGAAATATCCCATCCGCATGGCTGCCGAAGAAACGGCTGCCTTGGAGCAGCACGCCAAAAACGAGCCCGGCAAAAATGCGATTGCCTTGTTTGATCCGCAGGAACATCACACCTATTCGTGGCCTGTCTTTACCAGCGCCGTCTTGGGCGAAAAATATCAGGCGCTGAAAACCTTTTTCGATGGGCAGGATGAGCGCAGGATGGCTTTCCTGTACAACATCACGCATCTGCTTCGTCTCGCATCCACAGACAAGCTGAATCTGGCACGGTTAGCCTATCTGCTGGCACGCCTGAAGCCAAGCAGCTTTGATAAGGAAAAAAGCGCACAGTACGACGCATTCTCCAAGGCGGTGTACCGCTGGGCAGCCATTCCGCAAGAGCGCGACCAGCTCATCACTGCCATCTACCTATATGTCTACTTGAACAGAAAGGTGGAAGATTCAAATGGCTTACAACAATAACTACAATAGCTATAACAATCAGCGGCAGCCATCCAGAGGCGGCTTCACACCTGCGCCTGCCGCTCCGGTTGAACCCAAGGCAATCCCGGCAAACTATGTTGATCTTGCAGAAACGCTGATGAGCGCAAATTCAAAAAGCATCACAACATCCAAGCTGCGCAACTGGTTCAGCATTGCCAACGATATCTATAATGTAGAAAGCCGCAGCAGCGAAATCGGCCTGAAGCCGGAAAGCTGCACAAAACTGCTGAATTTGCGCGTGCGCATTGTCTACGATGCCGGCAAGGATTCCAAGATTAAGGATTTTGTCACCAGCGCGAATTTGCTTTCGTATATCAAAGGCATCGGCAGCAGCCGCGAGCAGATGATTCGTTTTGCGCACTACATGGAAGCCTTGGTTGCTTATCATAAATACTTCGGCGGGAGGGAAGCATAACAATGTACGGAAAAATTATCATCCACTGCGTTTTGACCGTCAAAACAGGATTGCATATTGGGGATTCCTCTGCCTTTTCTGCCATTGGCGCAGTGGACAGCCCGGTTGTTCGCGACCCTTACACCAATCGGCCCATTATTCCCGGCAGCAGTTTGAAGGGAAAAATCCGCACGCTGCTTGTTCGCAGCAAATGCAAGGATATTGAGCATATGCCCGACCACAAGGAGGACGACTCCGCCATTCTGCGGCTTTTCGGTTCCGCTGCGCCTGTCAAACGTTCCCGGCTTCAGTTCGCTGACTGCTTTGTGTTCAATGCCAGCGATTTTGCAAGCATTGGTTTGACGGAAGTAAAGGCGGAAAATACCATTAACCGTCAAACCAGCCAAGCTAATCCGCGGCAAATTGAACGCGTTACAGCAGGCGTTCAGTTTGGCTGCACCATTGTGTATGATATTGAAAATTCCAGTGAGCTGACCCCCCGATTTGCAGCTGCTGGCGCTTGGCATGAAGCTGCTTCAGATGGACTATCTGGGCGGTCATGGTTCGCGCGGCAGCGGGCGGGTTGGCTTTTCCGATTTTTCTTTCCAGCATTTTCAGGATGAAACCTCCGACCAAACGTTGATGGACATTTTCAAGGAGGCCGAGAACTATGAATTATTCCCTAATTCGTCTGCGATTTGATGGCCTTGCTCACTTCGGCACTTCCGATTCCGCGCTTTCCTTATTCACATCAGAAGATCATTTCTATGCCGATACGCTCTTTTCCGCACTTTGCCACACTGCATTGTCTCTCCACGGCATTGATGGACTCCATTCGCTCCTTCAGCAGGCTGCGGATGGTTCATTGCTGCTCAGTGACAGTATGCCGTGGCATCGTACCGCGCACGGTGTTGATTACTACCTGCCCAAGCCTTGCAGGACTTTTTCTCGTCTCCCGCAGAAACAGGACATGCCGCAGGGCAGCCGCAAAGCAATGAAAAAGCTTGCATGGATTCCCGTTCGCAGCTTTTCTGATTTCTGGCGTTCTATTGCCGGAGAAGCCTCTTATCAGCCGCAGCCGGATGCTTTCGGGACACTTGCAGGCAGAACGCAGGCCGCCGTGTCCGACGAAACGGATGCCGTTCCCTATCAGGTGGGCGCATATCGCTTCTTTCCCGACTGTGGTTTGTATGTCTTGGTTGGATGCGGCGAGCGGCATCAGCTGGATTATTGCGCCGAATTGTTTACGGTACTTGGTTTATCCGGCATTGGCGGAAAAACCAGCGTCGGCTACGGGCGTTTTACCGTCGAAGAGCAGATTCGTTTGGACGATTCTGATGATTCCCAGCTGGTATTCCTCCAACATGCACTGGCGGACGCATCTGCGTCCTATCAATTGCTGCTGACAACCAGTTTGCCGCGCGATGATGAGCTGGAACAAACCATGCAGCACGCGCAGTATCGGCTGATTCGCCGGAGTGGTTTCATCCAATCAAACACATTTAATGCAGAGCCATTCAAAAAGCAAACGCAGTATTACCTTGCCGCCGGCGCAACTTGTACGCAGCGTTATCACGGGGATTTGTACACCGTTGCCGAATCGGGCAATCACCCCGTTTACCGCTATTCCAAGCCGATGTTTCTGGGGGTGAAGGCATGATTGAATCAGGAACGCTCCAATGCTTTGACTTGACGCTGACAACGCAAGGGCTGCTCCACGTTGGGGACGGCAAAGTCATCCCGAAAAAATTTTACATGCTGAACGGCAATACCATCTCCTACATTGATGAAGAACGGCTGTTTGCCCTCCTCCTCCGTCGAAATCAGCTGGAGCGTTTTGAAGCCTATTGCCTTGGTGCGGACACAGATTTAGGACGCTTCTTCAAGAGCATTGCACTTTCTCACGCTGAGCAGCATGCGCTTGTGCGCTGCACCTTCCGCAGTGCCGATGCACTTGATGAAAACCACTCGTGCAAGGAAATTCGTCCGTTTATCCGCAACACGGCAAATCAGGTTTACGTTCCCGGCAGCAGTATCAAAGGCGCGCTGCGCACAGCTCTGCTTTTTTCCATGATTCAGCAGGATGGCAGCAAAAAAGCCCCTCTTGATTGGCAGAAGCCAAGGGGCGCTTTTGAAGCACGTTATCTCCATCAATTGTATCCGCAGATTGAGCGCGATACACCGCAGAAAGACCTTCTGCGCGGACTTTCTGTTTCCGACAGTCAAGTCATCGCAGACAGTGCCATGTGTTTAAGCTGCAAGTGTGATGCCAGCGTCAGCGGAGCTGTCCGCAAACTGCCCCTCTGCCGTGAGTGCATTGCACCGGGGCAGCTGATTCATACTACGCTGACGTTGGACCAGTCCATCCTGCGCGGCAGAATTACCAAGGAATCCTTGCTGCGTGCCATCCAAACCTTTGCCGCATACCATCAAAAAACGTACGCTGAACATTTTACCGTGCCTGACCATGCGCATTATCAGCTTGCAGCGTCAACGCTCTTTCTTGGCGGCGGCGCCGGCTTTTTCAGCAAAACGCTGTCGTACCCCTATGAGGGAAAGCAGCTTGCTTCGCAGCATGTTTCTGCGTTCATGTGCAAGTCTTTCCGTGCGCATCATCATGAAAAAGACCCTGCACTGCGCATCTCCCCGCATACTATGAAATATGGACTGTATCATCAGGAGTTATTCCCGTTCGGTCCATGCAAGGTGGATATTCTATGATAAAACAATACCGAATCAGCTTGGAAAGCAAGCAAGCTGGGCTCAATGCGTCGATTGCCTATCCGCTTTACGCATGGCTGTTGTCACAAGTGCCGACTGAAGTTGGTACGGCGCTTCACGAGCAAGCGACCCGTCCAATCAATCAGTATATTCTTTGGAATGCTGCTGCCAATCGCGGCGAATGGGTGGTTAACCTCATGACCGACGAGATGGTCGAAATATTTTCGCCTGTCTTGAATGCACTTTCCGTAATTGCCTTGCGAAGTGGCACATTGCTTGCTACCGCAGGAAGCACCGTGGAAGTCCCAAATTTCCAGCATCTGTTGAAGTGCGGCGAATCGCTGTCAAACGTTCAGCTTTTTCCAATCCACTTTCTAACGCCCACCACTTTCAAACAGGATAAGCGTTATGTGATTTTCCCGCAGGAATCGTTGATTTTACAGTCCCTGATCTCCCGCTGGAATGTCAGTTTTCCTGAAGCTCCGATGGATGACGAAGATGCTTTTCAGGCACTTCTGCGCGGCATTCACATTGTGGATTACAATTTGCACACCACACGCTATCCAATGAAGCAAGTGCGGCTTCCTGCATTTCAGGGGCGGATTAGCATCGAAACGCGCCTGCCTGCGCCCATGATGGCGCTGTGGACAACGCTGTACAGCTTTGCCCCTTATGCCGGGATTGGTGTCAAGACGACGCTGGGGATGGGCGGCGTGTCAATGATGAAGGCATCCAATCTGCCTGTGTGACCCCTCTATTTAATGATATATTTTTGATGCCAACACATGAACGACAGGCGTTCCCGATGGAAAGCCCCTGTGATTAACCCAGCCACCTCCTATGCGAGTAGAAGAATCGCATGGGAGGATTTTTGGTGTGCCCGCATAATACTACTTCCAGATTCACCTGCGTCATCGGCTTGCGCCTTTTCCACTCTGTCGTTCGATCGTTCCACTTAGCGTATATTGATTTTTCTTGCCAACCCTTGCGCTTTCCATCCTGAACGTCAGCCGAAACACGCTGTCCATCCACCTGCGGTTCATGAATCTTGCCATCAGTCGTCTGCGCTGGCTGTCCATCCCGGATGCTGTGCAGGAAATGCCGATGCTGCAGCCGCTGTGGAATTTAGCGTGCGACATGGCGGTGGAGGGGGTCATCAACGACTTGAATCTGCCGATGCTCACGAACGCGCAGGCGGCAGGGCAGGTGCAAGTCCTCCAGCAGCTTGCGCCGAGGGTCAACAACCTGCTGACGGCGGAGAAAATCTACGCGTATCTGCGGATGAATCCGCCGAGCGAAACGGAATTTGCCCGCCTGAAGCGCCTGTTTTCGCCGGATAATCACGCACTTTGGTATGCACCGACTGCACGCGTTGCTATGGCGGAGGAGCAAGCAGCGGTGGATAACGGTGGCGGTACATCAGGTACATCACAGCGCGGTCAGCCGGACGACGGTCAGCCGGACGACAATCAGCCAAACGACGGTCAGCCGAACGACGGTCAGCAGGAGGATGCCAGCACGGCGCAGGCACAAGCGGCGCTATCCGCCCTCTTGCAGGACTGGCAGCACATTGCCGAGCAGATGCAGACCGACTTGGAGACGTTCCACAAGCAGCGCGGCGACGAGGCAGGCGGCATGATACAGAATCTCCGCGCCGTCAACCGGGAAAAGTACGACTACACGGCGTTCCTGAAGAAATTTGCCGTGATGGGCGAGGCCATGCGCATCAATGACGATGAGTTCGACTATGTGTTTTACAGCTACGGGATGCAGCTTTTCCCCGAAAAGCGGATGCCGCTCATTGAGCCGCTGGAATACAAGGACGTGAAGCGCATCCGCGAGTTCGTCATCGCGATTGACACGTCTGGGGCGGTGATGGGAGAACAGGTGCAGGCGTTTTTGCAGAAGACGTACAACATTCTGCAAAGCACGGAGAGCTTTTTCAGCCGCATCAACGTCCACATCATCCAGTGCGACGAGGACATTCAGGAGGACATCAAAATCACCTCGCGGGAGGAGTTTGACCGCTATCTGCAAACGATGATTATCAAGGGGCTTGGCGGAACGGACTTCCGCCCGGTATTCCAGCGGGTGGATGAGATGATTCGGGACGGGGAGTTTGCCAACCTGAAGGGGCTGATTTACTTCACGGATGGCTGCGAGATTCCCGAAGTGCCGGTGTGGGCGATGAAGCTGGTGCTGACGAGGGAAGAGGTGGAGGAGATGGCTGAAAGCACCAATAAATGACGCGGAGGAAAAGCAGATGGATACAGCCTTATCCGTTGCCGCGCTTGTAGTATCCTTGTTTTCGGCAGGGTTCACGCTGTATACGTTCATCTGGACGAAAGTCCGAGACCGGAAACAGGCGACACTGGAAGCATACAATCGGCTGCAAGAGCAGGTGCTGGATCATTTGAACGTGTACATGCCCAAGCAAATTGCGGAGATTGCGAAGAACACACGTTCCGAAGAGTACAAGCAGATAAGCGCCTATGTTGCGCGAATCGAGCATTTCTGCGTCGGTGTAAACCAGAAGATTTATGATTGAAACGTGGTTTACGAACTGGCGCAGGGCTACTTGGACGGCACGATAAAGAGCCGAATTGAGCCGATGATTGAGAAGAAGAGCCGTTTTGGACACGATTATTACGCCAACATTCATCAGTTTTACGATTGGATGGAGAAGGCACGAAAAGAAAAGGAGCGTAAAGAAAATGAGCGACTTTCAGATTGAAAATGGTGAGCTGGTGGAGTATACGGGGAAGGGTGGGGATGTGGTGATCCCAGATTCGGTTACATCCATCGGGGATAGGGCGTTCTATGATTGCCACAGACTGACGAGTATAAGAGCGTTACGTCCATCGGGAAAGAGGCGTTCAGTAACTGCAGCAGCCCGACGACACGAATGTGACGAATTTCCTGTTTGATGCGGAACAAATTGAGCAAATCAGCGGGAAAACGTTCGCTGTCACAGACAGGCTCAAGACGTTCGCCAACCGCAACGAGCTGCAAGCCTGCTTGGAAGCGTGCGGTGCAACGCTGACGGAGAGGCTTTCGCGCGACGTGAATTACCTCATCACGAACACGCCGGATTCGGGAACGGCGAAGAATCGGGAGGCCGAATCGCTGGGAATTTCGCGCATCACCGAGGCGCAATTCAACGAAATGGTTGGCAGAAAAGTGTAAAAGATGCCCTCCGCCGGTTACTCACAACCGCGGAGGGCATTTCTATATCCTCATTTCGTCCTCTAAAAAGTGCGAATTTGATATTTTGATACACAAAAGGTGGAAACTTGTTGAGGAGATTAGCACCTTCACCTCTTGAACCCCATGAAAAGCATTCGACGAGCCGCAAACCCTTGCACCACAAGGCTTTGCGGCACTTTCACAAGTGCCTAATAACCCCGAAATAACCCCGAACTCATGAACGGAACGATTTTAGCCCCTGTGCTGTGTATGCGGTTCAATGTCAAGGCGACAATAAGCACAGGAGGTTTGCTTGATGAAAATGATGATGACGAACGAACTGCCTGCCGAAATCATGGAGAACGGCATTCACTACACCCTTGTGGGCGACTACTACTTTCCTACTTGTATGCTGGCGGACAGGTCGCCCAATGGCAAGTGGGCATCCCTGTATGAGCGCTATTTGCAGGAGAAGCATCCACACGAGTATGTCAGGCTGATTTGGGCGGATGAACTGGCGGCGCTGCTGGAATCCGTGCAGAAGGAGTGCGAAGAGCGGGTGGAGGTGCTTGTTCGGGAGATGGCGGAGGTGGAAGGCGTGGATGAGGAGATGAAGGAAAATGAGCAGATGGAGTGGGTGCGGAGGATGGAGATGATTTGCGGAAGGGCGGAGGAGATTGTGCGAGGGGAATTGATGGGATAATAGAAGAAGAAAGGAACGGCAGCAGGGACGTGGGAGTTCCTGCTGCCGTTTGGGGTGGATTATAATTGCTGTTGTGGAAAAACGTATATATTCGGCACTCACTCATTGGAGAAACGGACAGCCGATGCAGAAGAAATATTGAAAAAACGGATGAAATATGATACAATCATCATGGAAAACGGGGCAAGGAGGATTTCGGATGCTTGCAAGAAAGATTGAAAAGCAATTTCGGTGCTTCCATGAAGCGGACGACAGCTTTGACCAGATTTTCGAGACTTATTCGCCTTCGACCGTAAGGAAGGTGCTGTGATATGGCGGTGCAGAAGAAAAAGGAGCTTGCCCTGCGCAGTTCTGCTGCAGAATATCTGACCTTTGTCGCCGCCACCGGCGAGAGCGACGTCAGCTTCGAGATGCGCTATGAGGATGAAAACATATGGTTGACACAGAAGATGATGGCAACATTGTATGACGCAGGGCTTTCCACCATCAATGAGCATATCAAAAAGATATATGCGGACGGAGAATTGACCGAAGCGGCAACTATCCGGAAATTCCGAATAGTTCAAACAGAGGGTTCGCGGCAGGTCAGCCGCGAGGTGGCTCACTTTAATCTGCAAATGATCATTGCCGTCGGCTTCAAGGTCAATAATCAGCGGGCCGTGCAGTTCCGCAAATGGGCGGGTCAAATCGTGAAAGACCATACCATTCAGGGCTGGACAATGGACGTAGAGCGCCTGAAAAAGGGGCATATGTTTACGGACGAATACTTCGAGCGGCAGCTTGAACAGATTCGGGAAATACGGCTGAGTGAGCGAAAATTCTATCAGAAAGTCACAGACTTGTACGCAACGGCGTTTGATTACGATAAGGACGCCAAGACGACACGCCTGTTCTTTCAGACAGTGCAGAACAAGATGCACTTTGCCGTCCACAGGCATACGGCTGCGGAGCTCATCGTGGAGCGCGCGGATGCCAGCAAGGAGCATATGGGGCTGACTACATGGGAGAATGCGCCGAATGGCAAGATTTTGAAAACGGACGTGACGGTAGCCAAAAACTATTTGAGCGAACAGGAAATGCACTATCTGGAGCGCATCGTCTCTCTTTATCTGGATTATGCGGAATTGCAGGCGGAGCGCAAGATTCCCATGAGCATGGAAGACTGGGCGAAGCGTCTGGATGGCTTTTTGGAGTTTAACGGAAACGAACTGCTGACAGGCCCTGGCAAGATTAGCGCGGAGCAGGCCAAGCTCCATGCGGAAACGGAATATGAAAAGTATCGGATTATCCAGGATCGCCTGTACGAAAGCGATTTTGACCGTTTCCTTATGTTGGAGCAGGAAGTGAATCACAAACCATGAAAATTTTTTACTGAAACTTGATTGTGCAAACATATTAAGGCAATCCCGCACAAAGAAAGAACAGCCAAAATGTCGGGAAAGAGGTATAATAAAGAGGTGAAGAAGCAATTGACAATGAGCCTAATCAGCGACGAGCTGGGGCAGGCCTCAACGAAGAAGAAAGAGTTTCTGGGAATCATGGAGAAACTGATTCCGTGGTCGCAATGGGTTGGGATTGTGCAGCCGCACTATTACAAAGGAGAGCGCGGCAATAAGCCCTACGACTTGGGATTGATGCTCCGAATCTATGTGCTGCAGCACCTCTACAACCTCGCGGATGACGCGGCGCGCAATGAAATCATCGACAGCCGTGCATTCTCACAGTTCTGCGGCGTGGACTCCAGCAATCAGGTGCCGGATGGCGATACCATCGGGCGTTTTCGGCATATCCTTGAGCAAAACCAGCTTGGCGAAGCTTTTTTCACGAATGTGGTCGAAAGTTTGCAGAAGTGCAATCTGATGCTGAAAAAGGGAACGATTGTGGATTCGACGCTGATAGCCGCGCCTTCATCGACGAAAAACAAGGAAAAGCAGCGTGATCCGGAAGCTCATTCCGTCAAAAAGGGCAACCAGTGCGCTTGAATTGCGCTTTTTCTCGAAATTCGGGTCGGCGGGGATGACGTGGATGGTTGGGGCGCAATTATGAGGGGCATCCTTAAATAAAATCGAGTCTCATCAACGCACGAAAAATACCTTACACGCCTGGAAGTTCCCTGCTGTACGCTGTGCAGCAAAAAATTTTATGCTGGATATTCTCGGCTTACTGTGCTATACTCTTGTTATCTGACAAGCAAAAGATCTTGGCTATATGGAGGTGAAGGCTGTGATCAATGTGGCAATTGTGGAAGATGAGCAGGAGGCCGTTGAATATCTTTCGGACTGCCTCCACCGGTATGGAGAGAAAACAGGGGAGACATTCAGCTTCACGCACTTCCCGGAGCCTATCACATTTCTGGAGAAATATAAACCGGTTTATGATCTGGTGTTCATGGATATCAGGATGCCGATGATGGACGGCATGCAGGCTGCGAAGAAGCTGCGGGAGGCAGATACCTCGGTGCTGCTGGTTTTTGTGACCAGAATGGGCGATTATGCCATTCAGGGCTACGATGTAGGCGCGACCGCTTTCATCAAGAAGCCCATCAGTTACTTCGATTTTGAGATGAAGATGAAGCGGATCATCTTCGCCATTCGGCAGCGGGACAGCCAAGTCATCACAATTGTCAGTGGCACCGCTGTTCACCGCTTTCATGTGCGGGATCTGATGTATATCGAGGTATCAGGGCATCGCTGTACCTATCACACCTGCGACCATCTTGTCGAGGCGCGGAACTCTCTGTCCAGGCTGTCCGAGGAGCTGGCACCCTATCATTTTATGATGTGCAACAGCTGTTATCTGGTGAATCCGCACTATATCCGCTCCATCAAGGGCCATACTGTGACAGTGGGGCCGGATGAGCTGACCATCAGTCAGCCGAAGAAAAAGGCCTTTATGCTACAGTTCAACGAGTGGATTTCCAGAGGAGGTGCGTGAAGCGATGATCGGATTTCAGTTCTATGCCGCCGGCACCTTTCAGTTTTTGATCATTCTGGTGCAGGGCGCGATCTTGTTTGCAAAAGGTGCGAACAGGTCGGAGCATTTTGCGCGTCGTTTGACGTTGGACCTGCTGGGGCTGTTCCTGATCAGCCTCCCGCTTACCCTGGGGTACTGGCGCATCGATCAGGCTGCCGGGAGCGCTGTGCTCAGCAACTCGGCCATTGTGGTGCTTTATCTCACGCTGTATCTGTTGACCGCCGCGATGCTGAAGCGATGCTTTCAGCTATCCTGCCGATCTTGTTTGATGGCGGCTGCGACCGGCTACGTCTGCCAACACATTTTTTACGAGATCCGTTTGATCGTGAATGTGTTCCTCAAGCTGGATGTCGCTCTCTATGCTGCCGTGGGCTGGCCCGCGGGATTCTGGGTTTCATTTTTTCTGGAGCTTGCCATGGCTGAAGGCGTCCTGTTCCTTCTCCACCGCCTCTTCGGGCAGCGTGCAGCAGCGTTCAGCCTGGATGATGCCAGCAGTTCCGACGTGACGCTGATGATCGTTGCCACGCTGGGGTTGGTACTCATTGTCAACGCTTTTTTGAACATCTATGCTTCCGAGAGCCAGGCGCTGGCTATGATGGTACGGGCTCTGCTGACGATCGCCTGCCTGTTCATTCTGCTGCTCAGGGCGGGCTTCCTAAAATCCGGCCATCTGCAAAGCGAACTGGAGGTCCTCTCCCGGCTTCACGAGCAGGAGAGACGGCATTATGAGCACTTGAAAGAAAATATGGAGGCCATCTCCATCAAATGTCATGACATTAAGCATTTCATCAGCAGCCGCATGGCCCGGGCGGGGATCGACAACGAAGAGCTCAGCGAGCTGGTGAGAATCTATGACACACGCATCAAAACCGGCAATGATACGATTGATGTGCTACTGTCGGAGCAAAGTCTCGTCTGTCAGCGCCGAAACATCCGGGTGACCGTGCTGGCGGATGCCTCCGGCCTCAGCTTTATCGGGACGACGGATATATGCTCACTCTTCGGCAATCTTCTGGAAAACGCTGTGGAAGCGGAGGAGAAGATCGAGGATGAGCGCAAGCGGGTCATCAACGTGGAGATCCGCCCTGTTGCGGATCAGATCTTCCTCTGCGTCGAAAATTACTGCGCCGCTACGCCGGAAATGCGGCAGGGTCTGCCGGTCACCAGCAAGGGGGATGCTCAGCGGCACGGTTTCGGCATGAAGAGCATCAAGGCGATCACAGAAAAATATGGCGGAGTCCTCTCCTGCACGCTGGATCAGGATATTTTCAGGGTCAGCATCCTGTTTCCGGCACAATAACACCGCTCTATTGGACAGCTTTGACCAATAACACTTAGTTTAGGACAGGATTCCTGAACTTAGGTCAAAGCTGTTTTTTTGCTGCGCTGAAAAGACTATCATGATACCATCAACCGCATCATGGGCTGAAGCCGTTTGAGAAGCTGAAGCAAGCACGATCGTTGACATATACACCCCCTGGCATAAACTTCACAGGGCCTGCGCGGAATGGGCCGCGAAGGAGCCTGCTGTGAAGGTGCAAAATAAAAGGAGGAAAATACCATGATGAAGTCCTGCAAGATCCTGAACGTTGCCCGTCTGCTGGCACTGGCGCTGGTCGCTGTGCTGCTCATCCCCGCCTGTTTGCCGGTGGCTCATGCAGCCACTGCCACCAAGCTGGCTCTGCTGATGGAGGCTGAGAAGTATCAGTACATCGAAGGCGATATGTTCGATCCCGAGGGCCTTGTGCTTCGTGTCACCTATGATGACGGCACCACCCAGAACATCACGGAAGGCTTCACCTTTGACGAACGTCCCCTGACCTTGGAGGACGAGGAGGTGAAAATCACCTATGAAGGCCTGACTGTCGTGCAGGAGATCCAAGTGGCGTCCGCGGCTGACGCCCTGATCATCCGCTTCGGCTCTGGTGACTGCATCCGCTGCTACGGCAACGGCACTGCGATTGCCGGCGGTACCCAGATGAACAGCTACATCTGGGTGGATGGCGACGATACCAGCTTGGCCAACTTCGTCGAGGGAGGTATGAATATTGCCTATTCCGCCTGCAATGTCGGTACATGGAGCTGGGATGGCGAGACCTTCACCCTGGTCATCAATAACCACACCGTGGATGTGGTCTGCCACGTGACGGTGGATCAGGCAACCCACACCTGCGTGCTGGATGAGCCTTATCCCTTTGTGGACTACGAGAATCGAGTGTACAATTTCGGCGGTTCTGCCGATCCTGCTGCTGTGGAAGCCTATCTGACCCCCGACCGTGTGTGGCCTGTCGTTCGTGTGGATGAGGTGGCGGAATGAAAGCTGCAAAAGCGTTCCGTGGGTTGACATGCATCCTTTCGCTTCTGCTGGCCATTTCCATTGGACTGACGTCTGGCATGTTCTCCGCAGAGGGACACATCAACCGTTTCCTCGGCATTGAGACCACTGTGCTTGTGCCGAAGGCAGAGGGGGTGGGTCAAGCCTCCTCTGCCCGCTATCCCAGCAGCTTTTCTGCGGATATCGCCCATTACACGGCCGAGGAGGAGGACGCCAAATCCAAAGCCGCCGATGAATTCATCGAGTGGGAGATCGAGGAAAGTGCTGTTCTGCTGCGCAACAACAACCATGCCCTGCCCCTGACAAAGGAAGAGATGGGTCGCGTAAGCCTGTTCGGCCGCGCTACCGTTGACCCCTATTTCAAGTCTCAGTCCGGTGGCGGTGAGGGTGGTGCCGGCGAACATGTGGATTACCTTGCTGCGCTAGGCGAGCGGGGATTCACGGTGAATGAGACCCTGCTGAACGCGTACCGGGCGGATCAATCGCCCAAAACCACCTATGAGCATCTGGGTGAATCCCCTGCCTCCGTGTATACGGACGACGTGCTGGCTTCCTTTAAGGATACCGAAGTGGCCATCGTCATGTTCTCCCGTATGGCTGGCGAGTCCCACGACCTACTGCCTGAATACAAGGACAGCGATGGTGCCATCATTGGTATGCTGGAGCTCTCCGCCAATGAGCGCGACATGATGACTCTGGTGAAAAAGTACAAGGACAGCGGCTGCTTCAAGAAGATCATCGTTCTGCTGAACACCAGCAATGCCATGGAGGTTGACTGGCTGGATACTTACGGTGTGGACGCCTGCATGTGGATCGGCGGTCCTGGCAACGGCTGCGGCTTCCGCGGTGTTGCTGACCTGCTCACCGGCGCATCCAATCCTTCCGGCCGCCTGACGGATACCTATGCCACCAGCGCCATGTCTGCCCCTGCCATGATGAACTTCGGGGATATCTCTTACACCAACGGCGGTAACTATGTGGTGTACGCTGAAGATATCTATGTGGGCTACCGTTACTACGAGACCCGCTATGAGGACGCGGTTCTGGGGCAGGGCAACGCCGTTTCCAAGGCTGGCGTGTGGGCTTCCGCCGACGGATGGAATTACGCAGATGAGGTAGTCTATCCCTTTGGCTATGGTCTCAGCTACACCACCTTTACCCAGAAACTGGACAAGGTGGAGGAAACAGACGGCAAGCTCCTGGCAACCGTGACCGTCACCAACACCGGCGACACGGCCGGCAAGGCTGTCATCGAGCTGTATGCCCAGACCCCCTACGGCGACTACGAGAAGACCAATCTGGTGGAAAAGTCCGCCATACAGCTGGTGGCCTTTGATAAAACAAAGCTGCTCGCCCCTGGTGCCTCCGAGACCCGTCAGCTGGAAGTGGACAAGTACTTCCTGACCGCCTACGACAGCCACGGTGCCAAGGGTTACATCCTCAGTGAAGGCACTTACTATCTGTCTCTGGGCGACGATGCCCATGACGCTCTGAACAATGTGCTGGCCCGCAAGAACGCTTCCGGGCTCACTGCCCCGGATGGCAGCGCCGTTGCCGGCGATCCCGCGAAGGTCTATACCTGGACGGAAAAGTTCGACGATGAGAGCTACCGCCATTCCGTCACCGGGCAGGAAGTCACGAATCGTTTTGACGACGCCGATATCAACTATTGGCAAAGCGGCGCGATGACCTACCTTTCCCGTCAGGACTGGGAGGGCACCTACCCCAAGAGCCTTCGCGGAGAGAATGCACTCACCAGGACCGAGAATATGGTGGAGCCGTGCTATGTGAAGCCCGCCGATGCGCCGTCCGCTGCCGCTGTGGTCACCGAGAAGGTCACCGGTCTCAAGCTCCAGGACATGTGGGGCATGGAATGGGAGAGCAACTACTGGGATGAGCTCGTGGACGAACTCAGCGTGGATGAGCTCATCAGCCTCACCCAGGATTCCCGCTATCTGCGTCCTGTGGAAACCATTGGCTTTCCCCAGGGCAATGCCGCGGACGGCCCGGACGGCGTTCCCAACGGCAATGCCTACGCCAATTTCAACCTCTCCTGCTCCAGCTGGAACACCGAAGTGCTGGCAAAGCGCGGCGATTTCATCGCTGAAGACTGCATGTTCCAGAATGTGCAGTTTCTGTGGGGTCCGGGCTTCAACGTCCACCGCACGCCCTACAGCGGCCGTAACTTCGAGTATGTTTCCGAGGATAGCTGCCTGGCCTACAAGCTGGGTGCAGCGAACATTGCCGCCATGCAGGCCAAGGGACTGAACGTGGGCATCAAACATTTCTTTGCCAACGATCAGGAGACGCACCGTTCCGGCCTGGATACCTTTGCGACAGAGCAGACCCTGCGCGAGATCTGCATGCGGATGTTTGAGGGAGCCTTCGTGGAGGGACACACCCTTTCCACCATGCTGGGTACGAACAACATCGGAATCACTAGCGCCAGCCAGCACAAAGGCTCATTGCTCGATGTGCTGCGCGGGGAATGGGGATTCAAGGGACTGGTTATCACCGATGCCTGCGGCGGTAGCGAAGGCAACGTCAAGACGGTAGAAACGATCGCCTTTGGTGCCAATGTCTTCTGCTTCAGCGATGCCAAAGCCCGCTCACGTAAGATCAAAAACGCCATCATCGTTGAAGACGACGGCGCTCTGCTGAACACGCTCAAGGAACGAGTGAAGGAAACGCTCTACGCCTACGCGAATTCCAATATGATGAACTGCCTGACCTCGGACTATGAGATTGTCACCGTGACTCCCTGGTGGAAGACGACAGTTTTGGGTATTGACGCCGGGATTGCCCTGCTGACCATTGCCTCCTTCCTGTCCTTCCTGCTCTCATGGAAAAAACTGCGCAAGAAGGAGCGGAATGCGTGATGAAAATGCAGAAGAATCAGCCGATTGGTTTCCCCTGCGGATCGATTGCCCTCCTTGTGGGCGTCGTCAATGCCGCGATTTACCTGATTTACAGCACCTCCGTGCATCATTTCTCACCGCTGGTTTTCGCGGCTTTGGTTGCTGCGGCTATCAGCTGCCTGCTGATCATGTTCACCCGCCTGAAGCTGGCCACTCTGATCTCTGCCGCCCTGTTCGCCACTGCATTCGGCTTGTATGTCAATGACCGTCTGATCATGTTCGAGGAGATGATCAACAAGATCTACGGCATGACAGAACAAGGCGCTATCCTCTGGGTCGTCCTGATGGTCTTTGGGCTGATGCTAGTCGGCTTTGCCGCCGTTACCTACGCGGCCTTCCGGGACGATCTGTCTACAGCGATAAAGAGCTGACCGATCGACCGTTCATATCGTATCACGGCACATCCTCCGTCTGTCTGGGGCGGAGGATGGATTCATACGGAAGGTAGTTTGGGACGATAAGGCTTAGTTTGGGACGCGATTCCTGAACTTAGGCCAAAGCTGTTTTTTTGCTGCGCCGGATGGATTATTATATAAACATCAGCAGCAAGAACGTTGCAGAAGTTGAAAGCGTATATGAAGGAGGAACAGTATCAATGAAGAAAAAGATGTCCAATCGCCGCTTCATGTCAATCTGGATCCCCATCGTCTCCGTCATGGTCGTTCTGGCCATCGGAGCGAACATCGCCGGGAGTGTTTTCGGAGGAATCCTGGATACGTCCCTCGGTCGCGGCGAGCGCCATGTCCTCCACCTGGAGAATGTGGCCAACTGGGATACGGAGTACTATCCTCAGCAGTACACCACACTCGCCCAAGCGCGGGAGGCCGCTGAACGCAAGATGTATGAGGTTGTGAGCGAAGGCATGGTGCTGCTCAAAAATGACGGCGTCCTCCCTCTGGAAAAGGGAAGCCTCGTCACGCCCTTTGGCCGTGGCTATGCGCATCCCATTTACAACGGCAATGCGATCGGCGGCTCCATCAAGTATACCTCCCCGGAGGATGGCATCACCCCCCGGCAGGCACTGGAGCGTCAGTTTACGCTGATCAGCGCTGCTGCGGATAAGCAGCCTGCACAGCTGGGCCGAGAAAAGGGCATGTGGACGCAGAACAATGGCAGCTGGTTCCAGCCCATCACTTACAGCGGCTATCCGGATGTCCCGGTCGCGCTGGAAGGCACTACCCGCCACGACGTGGATGCCTTCGGCGGTGACAATTACATCCTGGAACTGGATGTCTCCGCCTACGATGACATTGGAGCGGAGGAGCTGGACAGGATGAGCGGATCAACCGGCATCCTCTTCATCTCCAGAAGCGGCAATGAGAATGCCGACAAGAAGAGCGACGGCTACACAGACGGTACCCCGCATTACCTGGCGCTCTCAAAGAACGAGCGGGACATGATCGCCTGGGCGAAAGCGCACTGCCAGAGCGTGGTGCTGGTCGTCAACTCTTCCAACCCGGTGGAGCTGATGCCCGTCATGCAGGGAGAGCTGGAGGTGAACGCCATCGTTTGGGCCGGACATCCCGGCGATGTGGGCTTTGATCCGCTGGCGGACATTCTCTGCGGCGAGGTTAACCCCTCCGGCCGCCTTGTGGATCTGTTCGCTACCAACTTCCTGAAGACCCCCTCCTTCGCCAACTGGGGCAACTTCCACTACACCAACAGCGAGAGCGGTGCGGGTAACGAACCCTATGTGGAATACGCAGAAGGCATGTACAACGGCTACCGCTACTATGAAACGGCCTACGATTTGAAGGCAGCAGGCTTTAGCTACGGCGAACTGAACAGCCAGGGCGCGGCCACGGCCGTGGGCGAAGTAGCCTACCCCTTTGGCTACGGCCTGAGCTATACCACTTTTGATCAGAAGATCCTCTCTGTTCAGGGCAAGGAAGAACTAGAAGTGACTGTCTCGGTGACCAATACAGGTGACCGGGCAGGCAAGGAAGTGGTACAGCTTTATCTGAATCCTCCCTACACGGATCTGGATCGGGAGATGAAGATCGAAAAGCCCACCGCTACGCTGATCGCCTTTGCCAAGACCGGTCTCCTGAAGCCCGGCGAGAGCACCCAGCTGGTGCTGCGCTTTGGGCGGGATGAGATGGCATCCTACTGCTACACCCGCGACAATGGCGACGGAACGACGGGCTGCTACATACTGGAGGAAGGTCAGTACGTCCTGTCCCTGCGCCGGAACAGCCATGAAGTAATCGAAACCACCAACTGGCACAACAGCCAAACCATCTGGTATGATCAGAGCAACCCGCGCCCCTCGGAGATCAAAATGCAGGCTGCAATGGATGACGATGGTACGCTGCTTGACGTGCCTGAGCGGGCAGAGGCTGACACCGAGGCAGGCTTCATCGCTGCGACCAATCTCTTCCCCTATATGAATGAGTACATGAACGATGAGGTGGTTATGCTCACCCGTGCCAACTGGGAAGCAACCCTGCCCTTCGGTGAGAAGATCTCCGGCAAGTCGATCAACCAGAAGTATATTGATATGTTCGGACAGGAGAACGCCTTCAACGCCGCTTCGGACCCGAGGCTGGGCAATGTCCAGGGCAGCGATGTCTACGCGGCAGATCCTGTGCAGGAAAAGCAGAAGAACGATCTGACACTTATCAGTCTTCGAGGCAAGGACTTCTACGATGAAGCATGGGATCTGCTGCTGGATCAGCTGGATTATACCGCAGATCATGATGACATCCGTCAGATCCTGACCGGCACCAGCTATTCCACCAATGCCATCGCTTCTATCGGATTGCCCCAGAGTCTGCACTGTGAAGGTGCCAACGGTGTCCGCCTGGACAATGGCGACGGCATTGGATCCGACCACAGCCGCGATACATCTTCCTGGTGCATGGCGCCCGAAATGGCAGCGACATGGAATACCGAGCTGATGCGCGAGATGGGCGAAGCAATGGGACAGGAAGCGCTGCTGGGTGGCCGTCAGGGTCGAATGGCTCCGGCGATGAACCTGCACCGCAGTCCCTTCCAGGGCCGCGTGTTTGAATATTACAGCGAGGATCCCGTCCTTTCCGGCAAGGTCGCGGCGGCGGTTGTGACAGGTACGTCCTCCTCGGGCATGTTCGACTTCATCAAGCATTTTGGCCTGAATGACCAGGAGACGAACCGTGCCTCGTTCCTGCACACCTGGGCAACAGAGCAGGTGGTCCGAGAACTCTACAACAAGCCTTTTGAGATCTGCATCCGTGAGGCCCGCAAGACGATTCGCTATACAGCGGATGAAAACGGAACGGTGGCCACCAAGGTGATGCGTGGCTGCAGCGCGATGATGGGCGCACAGAACTGCTTCGGCCCTGTCGTGGCCTTTGCGAATGCCGATCTGATGACCAGTCTGGTGCGTGATGAGTGGAACTTCCATGGCTACATCATCACGGATATGTACAATGGCTCGAACGAATTCGTGGAGATGACCATCCGTGCGGGTACCGACGGCTGGCTGGTCTGGAATACCCTCAACAACATGAACGACTTTGACAGCCCCACTGCGAAGGCTGTGATCCGGAACGCTCTCCACCATGTAGCCTTCACGATCGCCAACTCTGCCGTCCTCCAGCATACCGCGCCCGGTTCTGTCGTGTACTATGACGAGGCACCCTGGCGGATCGCTGTAAGGTGGACGACCATCGGCATCACGGTGCTGGCCGCGTTCATGATCGTCTGGACGCTGCTCCGGGCTGCTGACAGTAAAAAGCATCCTGATCAGTACAATGTCAGCAAGCGAAAGGCTGCCAAAGTGAAGTAAGTACTGAGCAACGGTTTCCTCTGGCGCTGATGACCAGCCCGTACTGTTTGCTGCTTGCTTCACCATTAAACAAACGAATCCTTAACACTGCAGCACCGGCCTGATACATGTGATCAGACGGTGCTGCATCTTTTACTTTGTTTTGCAGTCAGAGAGGAGCCTTCCCATGAAAGATCGGGTTTTCAATCCCTATCTCCCCCGGTGGGAGTACATCCCCGACGGTGAACCTCACGCCTTCGGCGATCGGGTCTATGTCTACGGTAGCCATGACCGCTTCAACGGTGCGCTGAAATACCTGTGATAACAAACGGCCAGCAGGCTATGTTCACCGCACCACTGACTGTTCCGGACGGCAGGCAAGCCCTGTACTTCCGTTTTTCCGGGCAAGGCGCGATCGCCTTCTATGCGTTTGAACTGGTGGGATGAACCGACAACAGCGGTTCCGACAAATCATCTGTAAGGTTTTCTGAACCTCCGCTTGAAGCGGGGGTTTTCGTTTAAGGCAGTCCCGCACAAAGAAAGAACAGCAAAAAGGTCGGGAAAGGGAACAATTGTGGATTCGACGCTGATAGCCGCGCCTTCATCGACGAAAAACAAGGAAAAGCAGCGTGATCCGGAAGCTCATTCCGTCAAAAAGGGCAACCAGTGGTACTTGTCTACTACAACACCCAGCGGGTGCAGCGCAATTTGGGTGTTATGACACCGATGGAAAAACACTTGCTGGCATTCGCTGCATAAAAAACTGCCAAGATGCGTGTTCTGGGCAGAAAAATCTTGCTTTTTTTCATTGTCCTCTTGACGGGGAGCAGTTCAGAAGCAGGCGGAAATGGTGTATCAAGCGAAATAATGCAAGAAAGCAAGCCCATCGGCTGCCTGTGATTTGTACAGGCGGTCAGTGGGCTTGCTTGGTTGTATACAATTTCGCTTACGCTCGAATGCCGCTTCCGCCTCGGCTTTACGGATTTCCTCTTCGCGCGTTTCCGGGTTCCAAATGAGAATGCGCCAAGACACGAGCAGATGTGCAGGTGAATTTGGAAATAGTATTATGCCCGGATGCAAAAAAATGCGGCGGCTTCCGGGGGAAAGTCGCCGTGAGAAAGTATGCAGTTTTCATCATTTGCTCATCTGCTGTTTCTTGATGCCGTAATGTGCAGCCCCATTTGCTCCAGCTCATCAGAAGTGGTCACAAGCACCGTTGCAGAAAGCCACTTGATTTTCTTCTCAAGTTCCTCCCGCAGCCGTCGTCTGATGGTATGCTCATCGCGGCTCGCACAGGCAAACTTCCCGTCAAGCACCAGTACCACCACGATTTTTCGCTGACCGTTTGCAATCTCTTGACTGCATAATGCTCGTGCGAACGCATCACACGATGCATGCTTCGCCGCGGGCATTGGGTTGCTGAATACGCCAACCATGCCCGCCAGCGTCATCGCCGTTTTCTGGGCAACTTCAATGTCAAGACTGTCTCTTGTGGATACGTCGCGTCCATCAGCGCCCGCCGTGTCGCGCTTCTGGTTATTCGGAGCAATCCGCCAGCGGTTGCCCGACTCATCACCAATGCAGTTTTTCACCTCAATCAGCACATAGTGCTTGTCCGATACCGCAATAAAATCCACAGCTTTCGTGCCGGGCTGTGCGTTGAACCGCTCGGTATAATACGGCGTATCATCATATTTCAGCACAAAATTGCCATATTGCTCGCCGAACGTAAATTCGATATCACTCTCTGATACGATCATAGATGAATCCCTGCTCTCTGTTGTATATCGCATCAAATTCTTCCATGATGCTGTTGTGCTGAAGTTCGCTGATGGTATCCGCCGTTTCCGCCTTTATTGCGCCATCCTCGAAGAAAAAGGAGAAGAAACGGATGTCAATCTGGTCGGTATTGGATTCCGGAAATGCCATGTACATGTTCAGATACTGCTGGAGGAAATAATCATGCGTTGTGATGAAAATCTGCACCTTGAGTTTTGCAAGCTGCATCATAGCATCCACCAGCGGGCGAATCATGCCGGGATTCATGTTCGTCTCCGGCTCATCCCAGAACAGCACCGAATTGGCATTCAGGCAGCCATTCCGAATGAGATAGGTGATGGTCGCCAGCTTGCGATAGCCCTCGGAGACAAGCCCCATTTCAAATTCTCCGCCATTTTCTGCACTGAGATAAAACTTTTTATCATGCTGCACCGTTGTCCCGTGGAGAATTTCATCCAAACTGGCTAACACCTGATTCTGCTCATCGGAATTTTTCCCGCGCTTCAGCGGACGATCCAGCAGCTTTGCAAGGTCATAATACGTTTCCTCAAACGCAATATGGTATTCCTCATACAGCGACGTGAAATTCTCCGTCGCCGAAATGATTTCCTTCGGCGGAAAATACACCGCCGTATGGTCAGGCGATGCCGTATGCTCGATCTTCGGCAAGGCAAGCGTGGAAATTTTGCTTGCTCGATTTCCGAAATTCACATCAATGCTCGTGCCGTTTTCATAGCCCATCGAGGCTGTCATTTGGGCGCTGCCCTGCTTTCGCCGCACGAGTCTGCCCACTTTCCCGTTGTCCGGGCGAAATACGCCGCACAGCTTTTCGGAAAACCTGCTAACCGCCGCTTCCTTCGTCTCTGTGTAGTTCCACTGTTCATAGGACTTATGCAGGCTGTACATCAGCTTTATCAGCGCCGTTTTGCCCGTGCTGTTTGTGCCGCAAATCACATTGATTCCCGGCGACCACTGAAAATCGGCTTGCTGAAACAGCATAAAATCAGACAGATGCAATTGGCTGATTTTCACACTCATCCATTCCTTTCCCAAAGCAGTTTCATGTCTGCTTTGCGCAAGAAGCACAGCTTCTCTCCGATATTGTTGCAGGCATGAAACAGATTATCCGCTGCGTCGGATTGCGATTTGCTTCCGCACAACTCGGCGCACGCTGCTGCCGCCGCTTGTACGTCAATCGCTATAACATTGATTCCTGCTATTGTCAACGGTTATTGTCAGAATTTCCGCCCAATTGCAAAAACGTGGCAATGGCTTCTTCATATTGTCCATTTTCGCGCAGCATCACTGCTTGCTGATACTTTATTTCCATTATGCCCGCAATCTGTGCCTTCGCGCCGCTCTAATCTCCCAACTCCGCAAACGCTGCAATTGCCTCGTCATAGTAGTAGAACCATCTGGAATGACATAGTTCCAAAACTACTGACGACAAAGGGGCAAAGCCTCCTGAGTAGTAGAACCATCTGGAATGACATAGTTCCAAAACCGCACACTGATGAGACAGGGCAGAAAGGAAGTAGTAGAACCATCTGGAATGACATAGTTCCAAAACCACTGGGCAGGCTTTCTCGGCTGCCCGGTTGTAGTAGAACCATCTGGAATGACATAGTTCCAAAACTATCGCGGCAGCGGCATCCGCTTCATCGGCGTAGTAGAACCATCTGGAATGACATAGTTCCAAAACCTCAAATCCATGAGGTAGGAACCTTTCGGTCGTGAGCCGCTGCCACGCCGGATGGTTCTTTTCTTTTTCAGTATATCACAGCTTGATGATTTTGTCATCATAATTCTGATCAATTTGCCAACGAATTTCCTGCTCATGCATCGGAATCGCCTGATTTTGAAAAATCAGCAGCGTCTTTACTTTCGTGTAGGCGGCATACTTGATAAGCTCTTGCCAATCCGCGTCCGAAAAGTAGTTGTCAAGATTGCAGAGAACCAGCGGCTTTTTCGGCATCCACTCCGCAAGAACATCCAGCAGCTTGCAAACTCGCACCAGCGGCGACGTATTCAGCGGGCAATCCAGCTGTACACCGAACGCTTTGCAAACATCCTGAACCGTCATTTCGTCCGGCGCGCTGATTTCCAGCGGAATTTCACGTGTCACTTCCTGAATGAAATCTGATAGCTCCACCATACGTCAGCTTGCACGGGCTTTGAATCACGACGGTTCGGAATCCGGCCATAGTTTCGTCCTCTTCTCGCGCAGTCCTGTGATGGATTGGTCAATCAGTTCAACATCCTTCGTCGGTATGGCTCGGATTCTCCAATCTTCGCAGGTAATCCATTCTTTTGAAGCTTTTCGCTGCTTGCCCATAGCATTCAGCAGCTCGCTCACCATCGCTGTCCAATCGGCAGTTGTAAGCTGCTCAGGGGTCTCAATGCTTTTCAAAATACGGTTAATATCATCGGCTTTGCACTTTTGATAAAATACAGCATATTGCGTTTTGAATTTTTCAAGTAAATGAAGCACTGTTTCTTTAAGCTGTTCCGGGTTCAAATCATCCTTTTTCCCACGGAACAGCAAAGCAATGGTTGTCATGTCCTTTCCCGATACAAACAGCTGCTTTCCGTTGGTAATCGTTACTCTTGCAGCATTTTTCTTGCTCGTAAGAATATCAATCGTCTGCCCGCCGCGAAGCACAAAAATGCCGCCATCCCATTCCAACATTTGGTTCATCAGAAGCCGCGGACGCACCACGGTTACGCCGGGAATCTTATCAGCTGCAAAAGCACGAATCAATTCGTCTGCCTTTTCTACGGGAACATTTGCATAAATCGGGATACCTACAACCCTGTGGTAGACCTTTTTCCCTTGCGTATACTGAATTGCAGTCATAAATGCCGGATTGATGCTGTCAAATCCACCATAGCGCTGGCAAGGCAGTCCCTTTTTCAGCGGCATTTTCGCACTTTTGTTTCCTGCACGGTATCGTGAATCTTCTGTGATTTTCCCCGATTTCTGCCGTTTCAGAAACACCACATGCCCATCATGGTATCCCCAGACTGCCTTCAAGTAGCAAATTTCCTGCTGTGCATTATGGATGATTTCCCCGGTATCCGCATCCACCTGATCCTGGCTGAACTTCGCCAGTATCATGCCATGCTTCGAGCTTAAATCAACCTTGTTATCATCGTCGTCTTTCCTTGCTTCCTGCGCCTTTCTGAATCGAATCGCCGCAGACGACTCACTGTCAAGCCACGGCATAAAGCGCTCCACGAAGTTCCCCATTGTCGCCGCAAGGAGGGCATCGTACGCATGGTGCATGTCGTTCAGCTCACGAATCTTGTAAAGTCCGTACTGCTCCCGCAGCTCCGAGGACAGCCCCGCCTTGATGCCGCTCACATGCACATCCGGATAATAGCGCTTGAACAGCTCCGTCACGCACTGCACCATCTGTCCCGTTTCCACCAGCTGCCGTGCGGCAAACTTTTGTTTGTCCTCATAGCGTACCACACTGCGCGTCAGATTCTTGAACTTCTTTTCGCCCATGAGTCCCTTCTGGCGCAGATAATTCCACCACGGGCGCTGTGAATCCCGAATGCTATCCGCCAGCAGAAGGTTGTCTGCCTTGCGCTGATTTTCACCCGACAGCACCAGTGCACGGTTTTCAATCGAATTATCCACGATATAGCATCGCGGCAGAATATGATCAATTTCCGTTGTTGCTGAAAGCCGGTCGAAATCAAGCGGCTTTCCACTGTAAAGCGATTTTCCCAGCTGCAGCAGATACAGGTACTGCTGATCATCCAGTTTCTTTTTATCCCTGCAGTCTTTCAATACTTCCCAGCACTCTGACGGCACTTTCTCCGCTGTTTCATCTTCCGCCAGTTCTTTATACATCTGCTCCACTTGGTTCAGACGTGACTGCGTGCGCTGTTTCTTTTCATCCGGCGTTTCCTCGCGCGTGTTTTCCAGATAAATGGCATGCGGATGGCAGCCATGCTGATGCGCAATCAGTTCCTGCACAATGCGCACTGCCGTCCAAATTCCGCGTTTCAGTGCCGGAGAAACCTGCAATTTCCGAATCTCGTCGTATTCGATTTCCTCTTTCGGTTCGCCCAGCTCCATCAGCCGCTCTTTGGCGATTTCCTCTTGGAAATGGTACTGCGGATTGTTCAGCACCTGCATGAAGTTTTCATTCGTCGCGCGCAGAACTTCCATGATTGTCGCCGGCTGATTCTCATATTCACCCAGCACACCAGTCAGCAGCTTTTCGCTCAGTCGTCCCCAGCCAGTATAGCGCCGCTGCACCAGAAAACTCAGCTGATTGTCCGTGATTTCCGGATAGTGTTCTTGAATCAGCTTTTTCAGGATGCTGCGATCCTCAAAGATGGTGCTCCAGCGCACCAGCGTTTCCAGCTGCTCCATCGTCTGTTCGCTCACGGTGAAGCCGTGCTTTTCCAAGTCATACCGTGTGCGCAGGCTCGCCGTGAATTTCCCCGGCTCCTGCGTGCCGGAAATATCATTTTCCGTAACATCCGTGTATGGGCTGTTCTGCCGAAGCCACTTTGCAAACACTTTGTAGGAAACTGACTTGTTCTTAGCGAAGAGTTCATCCATCATCCGCTTTTTCAGCTGAACGTCACGGATTAGATTGCCCTTTACGCGGACGCGGTTCAACTCATTCAGCATGAGGTACTCTTCATACAGCAGGGAATGCAGCGGCAGCACGTCTTTAATCGGCAGATAGGTACACTTGTTTGTCAAGTTCGCAATGAACCCTTCCGCCGTTGCCGTCTGATTCACCACATCAAAGAAATTCCACGGATAGGCGGGCTGGGTCATGTCACGTACAATCCACTTCTGGAACGGGCTGTTCTTATCTTGATACAGCGGACCGACATAATAGGGCAGACGGAACGTGCAGATGCTGAGGATTTTCTCCCGATTTTCCCGCAGCGTCGGATAATACTTGCCCTGCGCATCGAGAATTTTCGCCAGTTCTTCCGCCTGAATCTGATTCGGAATTTGACCGTTCAGATTGATGCGCTGCAGCGGCAAAAAGACGTTGTCTGCTTTCATTTCTTCCAGCATTTCATTTGCTTCTGCTCGTGCGTTTTCAGGAAGGTCAATTTTCTTGCTTTCAAGTATTCTTCTGCATTTATTATAGAAACCTTCAGGTATACTCTTGATTTTCGCGCCTTCCTGTCGACAGCGTGTAAACTTCTCTTGCTGAAAGCGTGTTGGTCTTGATAAGTGATGCGTGTAGGCAGCATATCCCGATGGGTCGTTATCATCACGGAATAGTGTAGCATACTCGTCTTTTCGGTACGTCCTGATCCATTTTTTCAGTCTTTTCAGGTCGGACTTATGCTTTTCATAACGCGCTACCATCATGTCGGAAATCGTCTGCCCGTTTTGACGAATTTCCGCAAACAGCTGCCAGCGATACAGCTCCAATATCCGCGTGAATACTTCCGCCTGCGCTTCCGTCATCCCAGCAAGATACGTTTCTTCTGTTTCGCCTTCAATGGCCCCTAAGGAGGTTTTTTCTGGTGCATCCGTCTGATTTTCATAGCCAATCAGCGCTTTCAAAGAGCCTTTATAGCCCAAAAGAAGTGACGCAAGTGCTTGTACAGTCTCTTTGCTTTCTTTTTTCTTGCCTGCATACAGCAGCTTCTGGATCTGCTCCCTGCGCGCCATGCCACGGAGCGCGTGGTTTTCCATCGCGTGACAGATTTCCTTTGCCGCATTTTCTGCCGGCGCAAGCCCGCAGGCAAAGCTTTCGGGGTCGGTCAGCAATTCCAGCAGATCCTGCATCTTTTGCGGTGCTTCCGCACCGATGTCAGACAGCGTTTGCCCTTCCATCAGGAAATGCCCGCGATATTTGATGATGTGGTGCATCGCCAGATAGACATAGCGGATGTCCGCCTGCTTTGTGCTTTTCACCAGCTCATTGCGAATATGATAAATCGTCGGCAGCGTCTCGACGGATACTGTTCCATCCACAAACAGCGCCTTTGGCAGCTTTGCATAAAGCTTCTCGTACTTGCTGTCCTCTGACCATAAGAACGATTCATTCATCCGAAGAAAAAACTCCGGGTCTGCCGCACACACATCCGGCGCAACCAGCGCTTGCAGCAGTTTGATACGCTTGCGCCGCCGCGCCAGCCGACGCCGCGCTGAACGCTTCTGGCGACGTTCTTTCGCCGTCTGCGCTTCCTCAAACAGAACCGAACCGTATGTCGGACGTTTGTGGAAGCGCAGCAATCGTCCTTTTTCGTCCGTCATTGCGTAGCCAACAGAACTTGTGCCAATATCCAGCCCGATATTGTAGACTTCTTTCATGATGGTGCGCCTCTTTCCTTCGTTTGTCGTTTTATGAATCGCCTTTGCAAACGGGTGAAGTTGTTTCCTGCACGATATGCGCACTTATGAAAAAAGCCGCTTTCGCGGCGGAGCCTCTAAAAGCTCGCAATCGATTAGGGAGTGGGGAAATCCTCGGCGAACCTCGGAATCCTTGGTTTTGACTCACTATACCATTCCAGATGGTTCATTTTTATTATATGGTACTTTGTGCATTCTGTCAAGTGGTTTTTTGAGTTTTTTACCTGCTACTTTTTTCTACTGCACGCGTTATGGGGGATACTCCGCTCCTTTTTTCAAGTGCAATGAGCGGAAGGCAGAAGAGAAAAGGCGCGAACAAATGGCGAAGTTTAATCCGGAAATAGTATAATCTGTTCCAAATACATCCGCTTTAATTGCAGTATGCCTTTTGCGCCCAATCCTATCGCGAAACGCAAAAAGCCGTCTTTCATCCGTCCAGATCCCGCATATTGTGACAGCCCTGAAACCGCAGAAAGTCCATAGAGCAAAAAAACACAGGCGGAGAGAAGCCCCTCTGCCTGCCATTCGATCAGGACATGTATTCTCCGTTGTAGCTGACCAAGGTCGCATGGCGCACACCGTCCAGCCTTTGCAGCTCGTTCAGGAATTTCATTTTCGAACCAGTCAGTTTGACTTCGATGGTCGCTTCAATGCCCTTCGCGTCTCCGGGATTGGATTTAAGCACATACTTTTTCAGCTGTTCGTTCAGCTTGCGCATGGCTGCGTCCTCGGCGGATTCATCCTCGCATTGCAGCACCCAAACATGCGGCGCGGCGCTTTCCTTTTGCCGGGAGAACACCAGCAGCACAATGATTGCCAGCAGCTTTGCGGCATCCTCCTGCGCAAGACCGAGATTGACAAAGCCATCGTTGTGCGGCGTATTGCGCCCTCCGAGGAGCTGATTCGCAAGAGCATCAACTTCCTGCGCGACTATCTGGGCGCGATGGACATTCCCTCCGATGAGGACGGGCTGATTCGCTTTGTCCTGAGTACCTTTGAAACCAAGCAGAACCACTATCAGAAGCTCCTTGACGAGTTCTACGCCAAAGAGCATTATCCCGAAAAGGAAACCGTCACCACAGCCCGCGACCTGATGAAGGACATTCTGAGCCAGCGCAAGGACAATGTTGCCCTGCTCAAGCGGATGGTGCAGCGGCAGGACGATCTTCTCGATTCCGCCGAGGATATGGAAGGCGTGGAGATGTTCTTCAAGACACAGTGGACTGTTTTCGCCAATGCTAAGAATCGCCTTTGCAATGGTATTTTCAATCACACATTGTTGTGTGAATTTCATCAAGGCAAGCTGTTACTCCATTTAACGATATCTTTTGAAGAAAAGCCAAAGATCAACTTACCGAGCGACAATCTCAAGTACTACCGTCAGCGAAAACAGATGACAACAAGACAGTTGGCGGAAAAGCTGGATATTGTACCATCAACTATTGTGATGTATGAAAATGGAAAACATCCTATTCCTTATGATGTAGCTATTAAGCTGGCAGATGTTTTGGAAATCGAAGTGTCCTTACTCTATGATGATTTCTCCCGTTTCCTTGCTGTACCCTATACCGAAGCGCTAAAAAGCGTTAGAACGGCTCTGGGGCTGTCACAGAAGGCTTTTGCAGAACGGATAGGGATTGTACCAAGCTACTACTATAAAATCGAAGAAGGCGATCGCAGACCGTCACGAAAGGTTTATCAGAAGATATATGCTGCGCTTGAAACGACCAGTCTACAAACTTCACTTTTAGGGGAGCATCCATTACAATGAAAGTGAAAGAAAAAGTGATTGGAGGAGTTGCTATGACACAGAATTTGACTTATACCCGTTGTGGTGATTATCTCATCCCTGATATTCGGTTGAGCTATGTAAGCGATAAACCACTTGGGAAGTACGGTAGAATGCGCAGAGTTTTTCTTGCGGAAAATAATCCAATACTCTTAGATGACATGATTCTAACAGAGACATTATTTCCGCATTTATGGAAAATTGACGAAACTGCTTACCGTAGAGTGGAACAGATAATGACTGAACTTCTGGAGAAAAATCCGGCTCCGGATAAGTCAACCCAACAGCTTGCTTGGGTGCAGCACATGAGTAGTTTAAAAGCACAGGCGGAGGAAATCGTTAATGCAGAACTGATTTTTTGCTAATACTTAGGGCTGACTGTAACAGGTCGGCCTTATTTCTTTGATGGGACAATTCTTGAATTGTGTTTATGGCAGTTCCAGAATTGTGCTTTTGACAATTCAAGAACTGTCAAAAGCACAATGTAACAATACTGATAATAACTATACTGATTATAGTGATACTGATCTTATCCTTTCCTATCCTATCCGGGATGGAACAGGAATGATAAGATGTAATATAACTAATGTTAAGGCTGCGGTCTGCCTTTATTGTAGAAAATTTTTTCACCATCTCATATAAAAGTGTGATTGACAAGCATTAAATTTTAATAATTTTGTGATTTCGGTTGTAATTTTCATAGATTTCGCATATAATAAAAGTGTGATTATAAAGCATAAAACTCCATTAAAAATGTGAGGAGTGATTCTATGGAACGATTTATCTTAAAAAAGTTGCTGGATTGGAAGGATTCTCCCTACCGCA
>ENA-ORKV01000754-ORKV01000754.1-human-gut-metagenome-genome-assembly--contig:-NODE-754-length-33304-cov-4.646522_pt1 | contig 33304 bp, 40 predicted proteins | sample MGYA00243058_ERZ508805 | MGnify/ENA primary metagenome ERZ508805 (study PRJEB26277, sample SAMN04329770) | human gut metagenome | biome: human-associated habitat | host: Homo sapiens | place: USA... | reverse complement strand
AGTTATTTCTTGTATAATTATCTGAAGACTGATAAAAATTACCAAGTCGTAGTTAAGTCTAAAAATAAAAAAATGTATAAGAGAATTAGGAAGTGATAGATATGTATAGAAAAGATTATATCTCATGGGATAGTTATTTTATGAGTATTGCTAAATTATCAGCTTTAAGAAGTAAAGATCCATCAACACAGGTAGGTGCTTGTATTGTAAGTAATGATAATAGAATTTTATCAATTGGTTATAACGGGGCACCTAATGGATTTCATGATAGTGATTTTCCTTGGGAAAGAGATGGAAAGCCAGTAGATACTAAATATATGTATGTTTGTCATGCAGAATTAAATGCTATTTTAAATTTTCGAGGAAACAAAAGAGACTTAGAAGGTTCCAAACTTTATGCTTCACTTTTTCCTTGTAATGAATGTGCTAAGTCAATAATTCAATCTGGTATAAAAGAAATTATTTATTTAGATAATAAATATAAAGATACTGATAGTTGTATAGCTTCTAGAAGATTGTTTGATGAATGTGGAGTTACCTATAGAGAATTCAATCCAGATATTGATTCTATTACTATTGAGCTAAAGTAAAGCATATAATTAAGGGGGACTGATATTATGTTAGAAAATACAAGAGTTGGTCAAAAAGTTAATTGTTCTGATTTCCTTTTTGAGAATAAAGATATAGTAGAAAATGATGATGTATATAAAAGAATAAATTGTAAGAGTTATCGAAAGAATGATGATATTTCTTTGAGTGATTTAACTTATATAAAAATGTTACATTATAATTATGATGATGATGTAGTAGTAGGGGAAATGATAGTTAATAAAGTTATTCTTGATGAAGTAAGAGAAGTATTTTCTTCATTATTTATGTTAAAATATCAGATTAATTCTATGCGGTTAATAGATGACTTTTGGGTGGAAAGTGCAATTAAAAGTGATAGAAATAGTATTTCTCATAATAATAGTAGTTCTTTTTGTTATAGAAAAATACCTAATCAAACTAACTTGTCAAAGCATGCTTTAGGACTTGCTATTGATATCAATCCACTAGATAATCCTTATACTCCAAGAAATAAGGATGGTAGTTTTGATGATAGTTTATTGACAGACTATGAAAAGAATTTACTTATTGATAGAGAAGAAAAAGCTAAACATAATCCCCATATAATTACTCTAGGTGACACAATCTGTAAGGTATTTGCATCGGTTGGTTATGAGTGTGGAGGTATTTGGCCATTGCAGAGTGATGAATTTTCTTGCGACTGGCAACATTTTGAACCAAATGAAGCTAAGATGAAAGAAATTAATGAAAGAATAAATGCTAGTAAGAAAGAAAAGAGAATTTAGTGATTTTCTTTTTCTTTTGCAAAAAAAGCATTGACGAACGTATATTTGGTAATTATAATAGAGATAATTAAAAACAAGTGAAAAAAAATTGATTAATTGTTTATAATAAAAATAGATGATATAAATGAGCGGAGGTAAAAATGTTTGAATTAGTTAGTAATTATAAACCGAGTGGAGATCAAACACAAGCAATTGAAAAGTTAGTTGATGGTATAGAAAAAGGTAAAAAAGAACAGGTATTATTAGGAGCAACTGGTACAGGTAAAACCTTTACTATGGCTAATGTTATTAAAAGAACTAATAAACCAACTTTGATACTTGCTCATAATAAGACTTTAGCTGGTCAATTATATGCTGAAATGAAGGAATTATTTCCTAATAATCATGTTTGTTACTTTGTCTCTTATTATGATTATTATCAACCAGAAGCATATGTTCCATCAAGTGATACATATATTGAAAAAGATGCAAGTATAAATGATGAAATAGACGAATTAAGACATTCAGCAACAAGTGCATTACTTACTCATGATGATGTAATTGTTGTTTCAAGTGTATCTTGTATATATGGAATAGGAGATCCTGATGATTATAAAAATCATATGTTAATTTTAAATAAAGGAGATACTATTTCAAGAAATGATTTATTAAATAGATTAATTGATATGAATTATGAAAGAAATCAAATTGATTTTCATAGAGGAACTTTTAGAGCTAATGGAGATACAATTGATATAGTTCCAATTGCTGAAAAGAAAAATGGAATACGTATTGAATTATTTGGTGATGAAGTAGATAGAATAAGTGAATTTGATATTTTAACCGGTACAATTATTAAATCTAAAAAAAGTGTAACTTTATTTCCAGCAACACACTTTGTAACAAATAAAGATAAATTAGAAGAAGCTTGTAATAGAATTGAAGATGAACTTCATAAAAGAAGTAAAGAGTTAATTGATAATCATAAACTTCTTGAAGAACAAAGACTTAGAGAAAGATGTATTTATGATTTGGAAATGTTAAGAGAAACAGGATTTTGTCATGGAATAGAAAATTATTCAAGACATCTTGCTTTAAGAGATGAAGGTGAAACCCCTTCAACGTTAATTGATTTCTTTCCTAAAGATTTTTTACTTGTAATCGATGAATCTCACGTTACTGTTCCTCAAATAAGAGGTATGTATAATGGAGATAGAATGCGTAAGCAAACACTTGTTGATTACGGTTTCCGTTTACCAAGTGCTATGGATAATAGACCTTTAAAATTTGAGGAATTTAATGAAAAAATAAATCAAGTTATTTATGTTTCAGCAACGCCTGGTGATTATGAACTTGGACTTGTTGATGGTAAATGTGTTGAACAAATCATTAGACCTACAGGTTTACTTGATCCAACTATTGAGGTTAAGAAAACTGAAGGTCAAATAGATGATTTAATTGAAGAAATAAGAAAACGTATTGCTAAAAATGAAAGAGTACTTGTTACAACTTTAACAATTCGTATGGCTGAAGAGTTAACATCTTATTTAAAAAGTGTTGGTATAAAAGTTCAATATCTTCATAGTGAAGTTCATACTTTGGAAAGATTAAAAATTATAAGAGAATTAAGAATGGGTAAGTATGACTGTTTAGTTGGTATTAATTTACTTAGAGAAGGAATTGATTTACCAGAAGTTTCTTTAATTGCTATAATGGATGCAGATAAACAAGGTTTTTTAAGAAGTGATAGGTCATTAATCCAAATAATTGGTCGTTGTGCAAGAAATGCAAATGGACATGTAATAATGTATGCTGATACAATAAGTGATTCTATGAAACTTGCAATTGAAGAAACTAAGAGAAGAAGAAATATTCAAGAAAAATATAATTTAGATCATGGTATTACACCTAAAACAATTATTAAAGAAATAAAAGAAGTTATAAGTAATACTGATGAAGAAAAAATTATTGAAAACAAAAAAATGAGTAAAAAAGATAAAGAATTAATCGCGTCTAATATTGAACAAGAAATGAAAGAAGCAGCTAAGAATTTAGACTTCGAAAGAGCTATGGAATTAAGAGATATTTTATTTGAGTTAAAGAGTGAATAGCTCTTTTTTTTATTATTTAAATGTGTTATTATTTTTATAGAATAAGGAAGTGTTTTATGAAAAACGTAAGTTATGAAAACAAATTGGTTTTAAGCTTTATTGATTTTGTATTATTTATAATGAAATGGATTTCTCTTTCAATATGTGTAGTTATTTCTTCGTTAACTATTGGGTTAATAGTTATGAATTTAATTGAAAATTCAAGTATACCAAGTAATTTCTTTATATCGATGGTATCTGCAATTACATCTTATTCATTTGCTGATGCTAGTGAACTTGTTGGATTGATTGGTAAAACTAAAGCATTAATAGGTACAGTTGGTTTAGGAATGGCAGTTTCAGTTAATTATGCGTTACTATATATGATTACTACTGATTTTAGAGTTGTTTTTAAATCATTTGCTAATGGTAATATTTATACTAAAGATAATGTTTTAATTATTGAACGAATTATACCTAAAACTTTATTACTTGCATTCTTATTGCCAATAATTAAATTTTTCTTAGTTATAAGTGTTGGAATGCTGGATTTTGCAGATGTTAATGCAAGTGGACTTTTATTTGTATTTATTGCAGTTGTTATAAAAATGCTTCTAGAAAATGGTTATAATTTAAGCAAAGAACTTGATAAAAAAGATTTAGAGTTATCTGATTTAAAAGCTTTTAAAACTGAAGAAGTTATATCTGATATGAAAAAAGATTTAAAATTGGAAAAAGAAGAAAAAAAGAAAACAAAGAAAAAGAGATATTATAAAAATAAGGCTAAATAGAATTGGAGAGTATTATGGAACCTATATATGTTTTTGGTCATAAGAATCCAGATACAGATTCAGTATGTGGGGCAATTTCTTATGCTTATTTAAAAAATAAACTTGGTGTTAAAGCTGAACCAAGAGTAATTGGAGAAATAAATAAAGAAACTGAATATGTATTAAAATATTTTAAAATTGAAGTTCCACATTATTTAAATGATGTTAAAGTTCAACTTAAAGATGTTAATTTTCATAAAAATTATTTACTTAATGAAAATAAACCAATAATTGATGCTTTTAATGTAATGAATTTAAATGCCATAACTGGACTTCCTTTAGTTGATGATAATAAAAAATTTAAAGGTTATGTTTCTTTGAAAGAAATAGCTGCGGATATGATTTATAATGAAAATTTACTTGTTGATACAGATTTTATTAATTTAGTAAATGTATTGGATGCAAAAGAATATTTAAAATATGATGATCATATAACTGGATATGCTCATGCAGCAACATTCGATGATGAAACTTTTATAAATAATATTGAGCTTGATAAAGAATCAATTTTAATTGTTGGAGACCGTGAAAAATTAATTGAGCATGCAATTAATAAAGGTGTAAAAATGATTATTTTAGTAAAAAATAGACCTTTATCAAGTAGATTAAAACATCTTGCAGTTAAGAATAAAATAAATGTTATTATTTCACCAAAGAGTTCATTTAAAGTTGCTCGTGTTTTATGTTTGGCAAATCCAATTAAAACAATTAAAAGAGGTCAAGAAACAATATACTTTAATGAACAAGATTACTTAACTTATTTTAATGATGAAACAAGTAAATTAAAACATACTAATTATCCAATTGTTAATAATAAAGGTGTTTGTTTAGGAATGCTTAGAACTATTGATGCTCATGAAGTAAAGAGAAAAAAAGTTATTTTAGTAGATCATAATATGACAAGTCAATCAATTGATGGATTATATGAAGCTGAAATACTTGAGATAATAGATCATCATAATATTGGAGATATTAATACAAGTGCACCAATTAATTTTAGAAATATGTCAGTTGGTTCAGTAAATACAATTATTTATTTAATGTATAAAGAAAATGGAATACGTATACCTCAAAATATAGCGGGACTTATGTTAAGTGGTATTATTTCAGATACTCTTTTATTACAAAGCCCAACTACAACTGAACTTGATAAAGTTGTTGCAAGTACTTTAGCTCATACGGCAAAACTTAATATGAAAAAATATGGACTTGATATGTTAAGTAGTGGAGTAGACATAAAAGGATTTACTGCAAATGAAATAGTATATCGTGATTTTAAAACATATAAAATAAATGATCATTCTATGGCAATTGGTCAAGTATTTACAACGGATTATAAAATGTATAAAGAAAGAGAAAATGAATTAGTTGAAGAATTAAATAGACTTGCAGCTAATAATTCATTCTCAGTATGTGCATTATTCGTAACAAACTTTTTAACAAATGATTCAAATATACTATATTCTGAAAATTCTAAACGTATTTTAGAACAAGCATATAATATAAATGAACTTCATGAAGGTGATGTTATAAAAAATGTTGTATCAAGAAAGAAACAAATGGTTCCATGTATAATGGATGTTGTTGAACATTTATAGGTTATATTATGGATGAAAAAGATAAATTAGAAAAGATAAATGAAGTAAATGATCTTGTTAAAGTAGAGGTTAGAAACAAGAATGAAAGTAAAATAGTTTTGATTCTTGCCCTTATAGGAATATTAATACTTATAGTGTTTATTCTTGAACTTCTAGTTTTGAATAAATAGTAATAAAAAAGCCAATTTATTAATATAATATTGTAGGCAAATTTGATTTTTTTACTTAAATTTGCTATAATTATTTTGTGTGGTGCATTATGCTAGTCATTACACTATTTGAAGGTAGGGCTAAAAATCTACCAATTGTACAAATGAGACTTTGTATATTTGCTTCTTCTGCCCAAGTTGGGGTGAATATATGATTTAAAATTTAAGGATACCTCATAATGGCATATGAAATATTCCTTTTATTGCCTCACTTATACAAATAATGATTAACGTACATGATGTGAGTGATTGCTAGGGATGATTTTTGAAATAGTAATTGCAAAAGCATATAAGAATAGTCACTTATGTTAGGGAAAACCTCTAGCGTGTATATATTATAGGTATTAAGGTGCGGACTAAGTGGTAATCGAGTAGTTAGCTTGGCAACAACTAACTGCATTATTTAAAACGAAAGTGCTTTAGGGTAACCGCAAGTATAATGTAGAGAAATTCAACTCGACCAAAGCCGTAAAATTGATTTATAATATACCATACAGTAAATGACTTTAAATTGGGGGAATGCCAAGTTAAAGTTTTTTTTTTGCAAATTTTTAATATTTAGATATAATTATAATGGAGTGTGAAATATGAAAAAAGATTATTGGATTTTAAAAGTCTTTATAATTACTTTTATTTTATCTATTTGTTTTAGTTTTATTACGAATATAATGAGTGCCTCTTTTAATTCAATTATTTTAATAGTTATTCTTTTATGTGTAATCGCTATTGGAATAATTTTTGATATTATTGGAACTTCTTGTATGAGTGCTAATGAATCATCATTTCATTCAATTGCAAGCAAGAAAATAAGTGGAGCAAAAGAAGCTATAAATATGCTTAAGAATAGAAATAAAATATCAAGTATTTGTAATGATATTGTTGGAGATGTATGTGGAATTATTTCTGGTGGTTTAGGAGCTGTTATAGCTATTTCAATTGCATCAACAACTGGTTTAAATAATGTTTTAGTATCAGTTATAACTTCAGCAGTTGTTTCTTCTCTTACTGTTGGTGGTAAAGCTATATTTAAAAATATATCTATTAAAAATGCTGATAAAATTATTTTTACTGTAGGTAAAATAAAACATTTTTTTAGGGTGAAATGATGAAAAAAAATATTTTGTTAATAAGTGTAATTGTTTTATTTTTTTTAGATCTTTATTTTATATTAAGTGGTTGTTCTAAAGGAATAGATTCAAATGTAGCAATTTATTTTGCGAATCACAATAATATTGTTTTAATAAATATATTTAAATTTATATCATTTATTTGTAGTCCCAAATTTATGATTTTAGTAAATGTATGTTTATTAATTTTTATTATTTTAAAAAAGAAATATAAATTATTTTTAATAAATATTGCTAGTATAGTAAGTGTAATAGTTAATAATATATTAAAAATTATTATAAAAAGAGAAAGACCTAATTTTTTAGCTTTAGTTAGTGAATCAAGTTATTCATTTCCTTCAGGTCATTCAATGATTTCTATTTTATTTTTTGGAAGTATAATTTATTTAGTAAATAAGTATAATATAAAATATAAAAAAACAATAACTATCTTATTAAGTATATTTATTATTTTAGTTGGATTAAGTAGATTATATTTAGGAGTACATTTTTTAACAGACGTAATTGGCGGTTATTTGTGTGGTTTTATTGCTTTAATAATTATTATTATGATTTTTGAAAGGGTTGAGAAAAAATGAAAGCACTTATTACAGGAGCATCAAGTGGTATAGGTAAAGATATGGCAAGATATTTAAGTTCACTTGGATATGATTTAATATTAGTTGCTAGAAGAAAAACTTATTTAGAAAACTTAAAAAAAGAATTATCTACTAATGTAAAAATAATACCTTATGATTTAGCAGTTCAAGATAACTTAGATAATCTTTGGAATGAAGTAAAAGATGAAGATATAGATTTACTTGTTAATAATGCTGGATTTGGTTTGTTTGGAGAATTTGATAAAACGGATTTAGACCGAGAATTTGAAATGATTGATGTTAATATTAAGGCTCTTCATTATTTAACAAAGAATTTTTTAATTAAATTTAAAAAAGAAGATAAAGGAAGAATTTTGAATGTTGCATCTTCAGCTGGTTTTATGGCTGGACCTAAATTAAGTACTTATTATGCTAGTAAAAATTATGTTTTAAGATTAAGTGAGGCTATTTATGAAGAATTAAAAGTAGCAAAAAGCAATGTACATATTTCTTGTTTGTGTCCAGGTCCAGTTGATACAGAATTTAATAAAGTTGCTCATGGAGAATTTCATACAAAATCTTTAACAAGTGAATATGTTGCTAAATATGCAATAGATCATTCTTTAAAAAATAAATTATATATAATACCAAGTTTTAGAATGAAAGCAGCAATATTTTTAACTAGATTAGTTCCTAGAAAATTGCTTTTAAAAATAGCTTATCTAATTCAAGATAGAAAAACTAGATAAGTTTTTTTATGTAAAGCGATTAATTTAATACGTTTAAAATAAAGTCGTTATGCTATAATTTTAATATAGGAGACGATTATATGAAATGTGTAAAATTAGTTGATAAAAAAAGTTTAGTAACGGGGGAAATTGATTTCCCTGTTAAAGATGGTAAAAGAGTTGTTATTGAAGTTATAAAAGCAGGAATATGTGGAAGTGATTTGCATAACTGGAATAATGGAGAACCTAAAGACTTAGTTATGGGTCATGAATTTTCAGGTGTTGTAGTTGATCCTGGAAGTAGAAAAGATTTGAAAGTAGGAGATCATGTAACTGCTTTACCTATTTCTCCATGCAACGAATGCTTTGCATGTAAATCTGGTAATCTTCAATATTGTGCTCATACTTGGGAAAATGCTTTAGGTCTTTCTTTAACAAATCCAGGAGCTTATTCAGAAGAAATTAGTGTTACACCAGAATGTGTTGTTAAAATGAAAGATAATGTTACTTTTGAAGAAGGTGCAATGGTAGAACCAACAGCTGTTGGTCTTCATGCTATTCATTTAGCAGATATTAAAGTTGGAGATAAAGTTCTTGTAATTGGTGGCGGAATAATTGGACTAGTAAGTGCGATGTTTGCTCGTATGGAAGGTGCCAGTTTAGTAGTTATATCGGAAACAAATGAAGCAAGAGGAAAAAAGGCTTTAAATTTAAAAGTAGCTGATGAATATATTCATGCTGATGAAAACTTTATAGCTGAATGTATGAAAAAAACAAATGGTGGATTTGATGTTGTAATAGATTGTTGTGGAAATGAACCAGCAGTTACAAGTGCAATGATGGTAACTCGTGCAGGTGGAACTATAGTTCTTGCAGGTGTTGCTGAAAAACCTATAACTATACCAACTATTATTGGAGTATTGCATGAATTAACTATTAAAGGTTCAATTGCATATACAGAAAATGAATTTAAAACATGTGTTGATTTGATTGCTAATAAACGTATAGATGTAATGAAATTTGTTGATAAAGTTGTATCTTTAGATGAAGTTCAAAGTGCTTTTGAAGAATTAACAAGTGGAGTGAGTCCTTCTGTTAAAATTTTAGTAGATCCTAAAAAATAGACCATTTGGTCTTTTTTGTTTACATTTTTTTTATTCTGTTATATTATATTAAGCACGGTGATAAATATGGCTTTAAATAAAGAAATATTTAAATATATTAAGGGTTTTGAAGATTATATAGCTGAAGCAAATTATAATCCTATAAAAGTTATGGGTTTATTTGATTATTATGAGTTTGATAAAAATAAATTAGAAGAGGAAAAAAGCGAATTTATTTCTTTCATAAAAAAGAATTTTTGTTTTTTAATAAATGTAGTTGGTGATACTTTATGTATACCTTATTTATCTTTATCAATTTCAAATTGCAAAAATGGAACTTCTTGGATTCAGTTAACAAATTATGAAAATTTAGTTATTTTAGATAAGTTTTTTACAATACTTGTATATTATGGTTTAATAGAATTCAATATGTATACGTGTATAGAACTTTATGGCTATTTTAAAATGTTAATTGAACAAGGCTATAAATTAAATATGTCTTTAGATGGAACTGAGTATGTTGAAGGAATTGAAGACTATGCAGAGTATATTTGCAAAAATGTTTTGGAAATACTTAATTTTAAATTGTGTGAGAATAATTTTGAATTAAAAAAATAGGCTTGGCCTATTTTTTTAGTTTGTTTACTGTTTCTACTAAATTTTCTTTTCCAAAAGCATTTAGGACTTCAATAGGAACAGCAAATATAATTGTATTTGATTGATCTGATGAAACATCATTTATAGTTGCAAGAGTTCTTAAGTGAAGTGCGCCTGGACTTTCAGACATAATTCTAGCAGCTTCGGCAAGATTTTCTGCTGCTTCTTTTTCACCAGTCGATTTAGTTATAACAGCAAGTTTTTCTCTTTCAGCTTCAGCAACTCTTGCAATTACTCTTTGCATTTCTGCAGGTAATTTAACATCTTTAAGTTCAACATTTTCAACTTTTATTCCCCAAGGGTCAGTTGCTTCATCAATGATCTTACAAATTTCTTCACTGATTTTATCTCTTCTAGCAAGAAGTTCATCTAATGAAACAGCACCAACAGCATTACGCATTGTTGTTTGAGCTAATTGAGAAACCGCATATTGAAATCTTTCAACAGCTATAACCGCTTTAGCAGCATCAAATACTTTATAATAAATAACAGCATTAATTCTTATAGATACATTATCTTTAGTTATAGCATCTTGTTCAGGAACATCAACAGCTTTAGTTCTTATATCAACTTTTGAAACTGTATTGATAATTGGCCAAACAATATTCCAACCTGGCATAAGTATTTTACTGAATTTACCACAAGTAAATAAAATACCTCTTTCATACTCATTAATTTGTCTAATTGAACTTAAAATTAAAACAACTATAATTCCAATTATAATAAATAAAATATACATAAAATCCTCCTTGGTTATATTGTATAACTTAAGTGTCAAAAATACAACAATCATTGACTTTTATTCTGTGGTGAATTAATATTTAATTAGAGGATGTGTTAATGTGAATAATAGTAAAATTTATAAACTTATTTGTTCAACAGCAATTTTTTTATTAGGAATGATTTATTTATCATTTCCTACGTATTACGGATTATTAGAAATGAGTAAAATAGAAACTGGTAATTTATTTATTAGTTTTACAATTATATATTCTCTTTTGAATTTAGCTATTTACTTTATCAATAGGGATGAAAATGAGGATAACTTAGTTATCTCTATAATGACTTTAATAACTTGTTTTATATCTTATTTTTTACCATATTTTATGAATAGTTTTTTAGTTGTTCCAATTAGCATTATGATTCTTTTATTTTTAATTACTGCATATAAAGTAGTTAAAATATTTAAAATGAAAGAAGAAAAAGACAATTATTATCAAGTTGAAAAATTGCTTATAATTATATTAAATTGTTTTGGTATAATTTTATCTTTTAATATGTTAAATGATTATGTATTGCAAACAATTATGTTAGGTTTTATAATATCAGTATTTGGTATGTATGACTTTGTAAATGTTTGTTTTAGAGAAGTAATGCATAATAAAAGTTTTGTAAAAGGAATTAAATAATATGAAAGTTGTAAACGATTTTTTTGAATATGAAATACTTGATATGAAAAAAGGAGAAAAGCTAGAAAATTGGAATGGAGTAAAATTACTTAGACCAGATCCGCAAATTATATGGGATAAATCTGTAGATAATAATTTATGGAATAGTTATGATGCTAGATATGAAAGAAGTAAAAGTGGAGGAGGAATGTGGCAAATTAAAAATAAAAACATTCCTTATTCTTGGCAAATACATTATAAAGATTTAACTTTTAATTTAAAACTAATGGGTTTTAAACATACAGGTTTATTTCCTGAACAAGCATATAATTGGAATATTTTAAGAGATAAAATAAAAAATGCTAAAAGAGATGTTAAGGTTTTAAATTTGTTTGCTTATACTGGTGGAGCAAGTGTTGCTGCATTAAGTGCTGGAGCAAGTGTTGTTCATGTTGATTCATCTAGAGGTATGGTTGACTGGGCTAAAGAAAATGTAAATGCTTCTAACTTAAGTGATAGACCTATTAGATTTATTGTTGACGATGTTTTAAAATTTGTTGAAAGAGAAATTAGAAGAGGAAATAAATACGATATTATTATAATGGATCCTCCTTCATTTGGAAGAGGGACTAATAAAGAGGTATGGAATATTGAAACTAGTCTTTATGATTTAGTTTGTAAATGTACTCAAGTGTTAAGTGATGACCCAATAATGTTTTTAATAAATTCATATACAACTGGATTATCTATGAGTGTATTAAAAAATATTTTAATGCTTACTGTATCTGAAAAGTATAATGGTTTTATTGATGTAGATGAAGTAGGATTACAAATGAAAAATAGTGATTTAGTATTACCTTGTGGTATTTATGCTAGATGGGAAAAAGAAAAGGCGAAGAATTAATCTTCGTCTTTATTATATATTGAATCGTCATCTTCTAATGTGTCTGTATCAGAGAAGAATGATTCAAGTGATTTATCTATATCGTCAAGTTCACTTGGAATTTCTTCTAAAGTAAATTCATCATCTTTTTTTTCTTCTTTTTGTTCTTCATCTTCATCATTTTGTTCTGCTAAAATGAATTCTTCATCATTGAATTCATCGTTTTCTTTTTCGTTTTTTTCCGTATCTTCTTGAACTTCAGTTTCTTTTTCATCTTCTTGATCAGTTTCTTCATCTTGTCCTTCTATAGAAGCATCATCTTCATCAATTTCTTTTGTCATATCAAATTCAATATCGTTTAAATCAACAAGTGGTTCTTCAGATTCAGCACTATTGATAATAGCATCAGCATCATCAAAGTATGAACATAAATTATCTTTATTTTCATTAGCGTAATCAATTATTTCATTTAATGATCTTCTATAGTATTCTTCAGAATCACATATTTTAACATAGCAACTTTCTAAAGCATTTTTTTCTTGAGTTAAAGTAACTAATTTCTCTTTAACTTTTTCAGCTTTTTCTACTAATTCATTCATGCTTGCTTTATCTTTGATAATCTTTCTTTTTCTTTCTTCTATTTTTAAAGAAATTTCTTTATTAGCAGCTACTAGGATATTAGCAAGTTCATCATCTTTGAATCTTTCAACTAATTTTTTATAGTCTTCAGAAAAACCTTCAATATCAGAATTCATTTTCTCAACTTTTTCTTTTGCTAGAAAAAAGTCTTTTTTATATTTTCTTACTTTTGAAAGCTCTGCATTTATTTCTTTATCATTTGCTTTTAATTTTTTTTCATATTCTTTTTTTATAGTTTCTAAGTTTTCTATAACGCTTTCTAATTTTGCGTTAGTTTCGCTTACTAAATTATCCATATTTAAAACCTCTCTATTCTCAATTTGAATTATAGCAAACTTAATTATGTTTGTAAATCTTTTTTACATATTAAAAAAATTTCTATTGACAAAATAATTTTTGTAATTTATACTTAAGTTACTTAGTAGGGTAGTTGACTAAGTCGTGAAATAAATTTGTAATTATTAATCCAAACAGTAATTACAAAACATTTCTTTTACTGTATATTATGTATTAGGAAATATGGCTTGAAGCCTCTTTCCTCTTAGATACATAAAATACACGATTTTACTTAGTTTAGGAATATTAGGACGGGATGTTTTAGTTTTCCTTTTACCCAGATGTCAATAGGGATCTTATCTATGCTAAGTGTGTACGTACATTGAGAAAGAAAACTCGATTATAAGATAAGCAAACTTTGATCGTGAACTGACATTCACAGTTGAGGTTTGATCTTCAAACTAGAAAATATGTAGTTGTCAGCTACGTATTTTTTTTATGAAAAAATATATTATTATATTATTGCAAATAAATAACTGGTTTGATATACTTTATATAGAATAGGATGGGATTAATTTATGAGAAAGAAATATGTTTTATGTATTTTTTCTCTGTTAAGTTTTTTTCTTTTGATGTCTAATGTATCTGCCGCAGAAGATACGACTTGTAATTATGACTCTCGTGCATACTTAAATAAACTTGCATCAAATGTAAAGGCATCATATGACTTTAAATATGAAAGTGATGGAAGTGTTAGTTTTGATATTTCAATATTTAATATAGTTGAAGATTTATATGTAGCTTATAGAGCAGATAATGGTTCAGAAGAAAAAGTTTTTGCTAGTATGACAAGTGATGGAACTTATACTTTTAATGTTAAGGATACTGATAACATTGTTACTTATACCTTTATTGTTAGAAGTATGAAGTTTGGGTGTTCTCATGATATAAGAACATTTACATTAACTAAACCTAGAAAGAATCCTTATAGTGATATGGACATTTGTAAATATGAAGAGTTAGAGGATTATTTTTATTGTCAAAAATGGGTTACCCAAAAAATAGAAGGAACTGAAAGTGAAATAATAGCAAAAATTAAAGCGAAAAGAAAAGGTATAAAAAAATCTACTACAACAAGATGTATAGAATGTGAAAAAGAAGAAAAAGAGAAAGAATTAAAAGATACATATATGAAAAGAAGAATTTTTCTTATAGGCTCTCTTTCAGCAGGAATTCTAATTGACTTAATCGCGATAGTAGTAATGATTATTAGAATTAGGAGGTATAGTATATGAAAAAGTATAGAGAACATAAAAGATTTAAAAGAGAATATATTCCAGTTATCATAGCTTTTTTAATTTTAATTGGTCTTGTTACTAGTTTAGTATTAGTTATAAAAAATAAGAAGACAGATTTTGAAGTTAAAATTGATGAAAAAATTGAAGATACTGATGAAATAGCAGTAGATACTAAAAATACTAAATGTAATAATGAACTTTCAGATAAATTAAAGATAAGTGCTAAAAATGTTAATATTTCTTATATAGCTAAAAAAATGGTAGCAGGTACAGGAATTGATCTTGATACTGAAGGAATGCCGGAAGTTGATCTATATGATTATGGTTTTGAAATTACTATAAAAGGAATAAGTGAAGATGTTTATGTTGAAGTTAAAAATGATTATTCAACTGACGTATTTACTTACCACTATAGTGATACAGAAAATGGTACTAAAGTATTTCAAAGTTTTGCAAATGATGAAAGTGTAACATTTACTTTTGAAATAAAATCTGAAAATGAAAATTGTAAAGATGAAGTTTATAGAAAAGTTTCACTTACAACTCCTATATATAACGGATATTCAGAAATGGAATTTTGTAAGGATAAAGATAATTTAGATATTTGCAAACAATTTACTGCTGATAAAATTACAAATGATGATTTTGTAAAAGGATTAGAAAACTATAATAATAGAAATAATAATAGTAAAAATAATACTGATAATAATAAAACAAATATATTTAAAGAAAATAAATATGTATTTATTATTGGTGGTACAGTAATAGTAATAATTGGGGTTGCTGCTGCTTGGATACAAATTAAAAAGAAAAGGAGTACGCAAATATGAAAAAAATAGTTTTTAGTTTTTCTTTATTAATTTTAACAATTTTCTCTTTTAGTAATGTTACTTTAGCAAATTCTATTAAGAAAACTAATCAAGCAAAAGTTACGGTTAATAATTTGGGACCTAGTGGTGTAACAGTTGGTGGAGAAAATTTAATAACTTATACATTTGATGTTAGATATAATGGAGTTAAGTTTAAAGGATATTGTTTGGATATTTCTTATACTGCTAGTAGGAATTATAGCTATACTTGTTCTCCTGACAATTCGAGTTCAGCTAAAGCTATTGCCTATATTTTTGAACATCCAACAAATGATATACTTGATTCGTTGGCTATTCGTATGATTGCTGTATTAGAAAATGGTAATAAATCTGCAAAAGGAAAAGAATTGTACTTGGTTAGATGGTTACAAGTTAAAACTGGTTTATATCCTGCTTCAAGGTTTACACCAGATGAATTAAGAATTACTGGTGATAGTTTATTAGAAGCAGCATTTAGTAAAGCTCAAGAAGCAATTTCATATGCTAAATCAGCATCTTCTTTAAAAAATTCATTTGAGTTTACTAATAAACAAGAGAGTGGTAAACAAGTAACATATACAGTTAAATCAAAACAAAAATTAAAGAAAAATCAAGTTGCATTTACTTGTGAAGGATGTAATGTAGTTGACTATAGTTGGGAAGATGGAGGAACTCAAGGTAAAATAACAATTGAGGATACGAAAGATGATTGTAGTTATATAATTAATGCCTATTATCCAGGAAGCCAAGTTATAGCATGTGATTGTGGACCAGACTGTCAAAGAATTGCAATTTCAGCAGCCAGTGCTGGAGATGAGGAAGTTGATACAAAAGGAACTCCAACTCAATATTTTGCTGACACCTTAGAAAAAGCTGATTATTGTAAAGATAGTACTGTTTGTCCAGGATCTGTTCCAGAGCCTGTTGCAAATGTTAATAATTGTTGTGAATCTGATACGGTTTCGACGGTTAAAGAGCCAACTTTAAATGAACTTTTTTGTAGAAGCAATGATCTACAAGTTGATTATTTTAATGATATAGCTGGTAATCAAAAATATGTTGAATATAATTCAGAATTAACTGGAGAAGATGAAAAATATTGTAAAATGTATTGTACAGAAGATTTATTTACTCAAATTCCTGGAGCATTAACTGCTACTAATGGTAAGTATTTCCAACTTGCATCATATTCTATTGCACTAAGTGATGGAACAGTAACAGTAGGTTCACAAAGTGCTCCTTATGTTAATTCAAAGAAACGATGTCGTATTAAAGTTCAATATGATGCTTGGTTAAAAGATTATCAATCAGAAGTTGATAATTCAATAAATCAATTTAATAGTTATCAAGAAAATTCAGCAAATTATGAAATGTATCAAGACGCAGTTGATCAAAAGAAAACAATTAATTTATCTGATGTATATGTTCACTGCTCTGCTGATGAAGGTAAAACTGATAATTATGATAAAGGTTCATATAGTTATGATGATTTTACATTTAAAACAAGTGAAAAATATAGATATCGTAATGTAAAAATTAAAAATGATACAAGAAGCATTTATAAAAGTGAAGAAGTTATTGATAATGGAATGAAAGAAACATCTCATCGTGAAAAATCTTATTGGGCAGGAGATTTGAGCTCAGTAATTTCTAGCATTGAAACTAAAAAAGCAAAAAATGGAACAAAAGCTGGAAGTAAAAAATGTGGAACAGATCCAATTACTAATGCCACTAAATATTGTGATTATAATTGGTCATGTACTGCATCTGCCGATGCAGAAAAACTTCTTACATTAAAAGATGAAATAGAAGATGTAGAAACAACAAGAACAAATTATAAAAATGCAAGAGAAGGAGCTAAAGAGAGTTATAATGCATCTGTGAATAAAATAAAAGAATTACAAAAAACATTAACTAGATGTGATTATTACTTTAATAAAAATGCTAAATTTGATGGTGAAAACAATGTTACTTATGGTGGAACAAGTGGATCAACTGATTTATATAATTTAACTACTACTATGTCAACATTTAAATATACTCAAGTATATCAAGATGATTATGGTAATCCAAAGGAAGCCCAAGTAAGTGTGCAATATAATCAAAATTGTAGTATTAAACTTGATGAAGAAGTTGGTGGAAACCATGTATTTGCAAATTCTGAACAAGCTGGAAGTGGTAATTATTCTTCTATTTACAGTAAATCTGGTAATATTGAAGATATGATTGTTTTTGGTAAGGAATTAGGTGGTGCACTAGAATATAGTCATAAAGATCCTCAATTAACTTCAACAACATATTATAAAAAATTCTTAGCTGAGCAAAAATATGAAGCTAATAAATTATTCTGGCATGATGGAAAATATACTGCTGAATGTACATGGGAAAGAACAAATGTTGATAAATATACAGTTGATTCAGATGGATCAGTTATTGAAACAAGTCCAAATGATCCTGATTCACCTATATATAGACTTGTTCCTAGGGGAGAGGTTTATAATTATAAATCAGATTTAATAAATTATACCGATCACTCATACTTATTTACTTATTCAACATCTTATGATGGACATTTTGAAACATATTGGAACTTACGAGGATTTGGTGAAAATGGTAAATTTGATACCTACTTTGAAAATGGTGGTCAAACATGTGCAGCTCAAAATCCAGCTGATAGTGAATTATTAACTTGTAAATTGAATGCTTTCCATGGTGGATCTTTCTATGGATGCTGTTGTGGAGATGGAAATGGTGTTACATATAAAACTGATTCATGTGAATCTTATGATGATAAAGCTGTATTATATGATTTCAAAATAATTGATCCTGCAAAAGTATTCCCAGCTAGTACTGATGGTTATGCGGAAAACTGGAAAACTGAAACAGGTAAATCAGTACAAGAAGCTATTGAAACGTTAGGAGCAAACTTAAATACTTATAGTCCAAAAGCATTATCATATTCATTTAGATTAACTCCTAATGATATGAAACAAATTAAGCAATATAATGCTAGTTTAAATGGTTATGGTGGTTATACTGATAATAATCTAGAGTGTGATTGTTCTGCCGGACAAGGTGATAAAGATAATGGCAAGAGTTGTGTTCAATGTAAGAGTAGATTCTTAACTAACTTAGCAAATGGAAAAATCCTTTCTGGAAGTGAATTATCTAATGTATGGAATAGAAAAGATAAGACTATACAACAAGTTAGAGATAGTGATGTAAAATGGGCGGTGAATAAATAATGAAAGAGAGTCTTTGGGGATATTGGATAGTAGTATTAGGAATTTCAATAGTAGGCGTAATGGTTGTACTTCACAACTATACAACTACTAGTGAACAAGATTACTACTTAATTAAAGAAGTTTTGGAAGCATCAATGAATGAGTCAGTAGACTTTTCTTTCTACCGTGATACAGGAAGATTAAAAATGAATGCTGAAAAATTCACTGAAAATTTTGTAAGAAGATTTTCGGAAACAGTAAATATTAATAAAGTATATGATTTGAATTTTTATCAAATTTATGAAGAACCTCCTGCAGCAAGCGTTGAGGTAATCACTAAAACAAATGATAGTTCTTTTGGTAATTCAAAAGATGCTAACATTGAAAATACAAATATTGTTAATCGTGTTTCTGGTATTCTTTATACAACTAAAAATGCTGGCTATGATGACAATGGTTATCAATATAGTGAGGAATTTTGTACTAAGAAATGTGGATGGTAAAACATCTGCATTTTTTTTATTTTCTTTCATAGTATTAATTAGAAAGGAAAAAATAATTATGGAAACATTAAAAGTATCAAGTAAATCTAATCCAAGTAAAGTAGCAGGAGCTATTGCAAATGTTTTTAGAAATACTGGATCAGTTGAAATTCAAACGATAGGAGCTGGAAGTTTAAATCAAGCAATTAAAGCAGTATGTATAGCTAGGGGATTTGTTGCTCCCAGTGGAAAAAATTTAGTTGTAGTTCCTGCATTCTCTGATATAACTATTGAAGGGGAAGAGAAAACAGCAATTAAGTTAATTATAGAAGCTAAATAGCTTCTTTTTTCTTACAAAAAAAATGAAAATTATCTAAAATTTTCATCTATTACATTATTAAATGTTTTATTAATAAAATCTTTTGATAGACCTAAATTATATCTATAATGACTCTTTTCATATTTTTCATTATATTCACTTAAAGGTATAAGTTCAAAATTTCTCATGTCTTTGTTAAAATAATTTATTATTGGTTCGGTTTTTATACTATCAAATTCTATATTATTATCTTTATTTATTTTTAAACTTATTTTAGATAAAAGTCCAAATTGATAAGCATTATCAAAAGTTTCTTGACCTTTAGGAGTTCTTGCTATATCATCATCTGCTGAAACAAAATTACCTAATGAATAATATACAAGAGTTTTTTTATCTTCACCAATTATTTCAATAGGTTGAATTGAATGTGAATGACTTCCAACTATAATATCTACTCCTAAACTATTTAAGTAATTGGCCATTTCTTTTTGCTCATCATTTGGATAAAAAGTAAATTCAGTTCCCCAATGCATAAGAGTAATAATAATATCAGCATTCTTTTTTAAATAAGATATTTCTTCACTCATTTGATTTTTTAATATTTCTTTGGTATATGGATCTTTGTAATAATTTATTAAAGATACATTTTCTTTACTTGGTTTTATGTTTGTTCCTAAAGTGAAAGATGAAAATCCAATTTTTAATCCATTTTTTTCTATTATTCTAGTTTTTCTAGTATTTCCTTGTTTTTCAGTTCCGAGAGTAACAATATCAGTGTTATTTTTAAAATAATCAATTGTTGAATTTATTCCTTCAACACCTCGATCATATGAATGATTATTTGCTGTAGATAAAACTTCTAAATCAAGTGATGAAACTAACGGACCAATCCATGATGGAGCACAAAAATTATATCCATCTCCACTTATTTTCATATTGTCATTTCCAATTACAACTTCCATATTTCCAATAGATATATCATCATCATTAAAATAACTTTTTACTTTATTAAAATATAAATTTTTGCTATCCCCATTTTCAATTGATTTGTAATAAGGACTTTCAAATAAAAAGTCTCCAACAACTGTTAAATTAAGAGTAGAATAATCTTTCTTTTCTTCAGTTGTTTTATTTTCAATAACTTCATTACTTTTATTTTTATCATTTAATACTATTTTTGGTAAGACTTTATAAGTTATTCCAAGAGTAATAAGTATTAAAATAAGTATAAGTGCAACCATGTTTTTTCTTTTCATAAACATCACCTAAATAAATTTTATCACATAATATTTAAGTTGTGGTATAATTTCCATTAAGGAGAATCTTATGAAAATAAAAAAATATAAAAAGGATAAGAGCAATAAATATAAAGTATTAATTGATGATGAAGAAATCGTTTTATATGATGATATTATTATTAAATATAGTTTACTTATGAAAAGTGAAATTGATGTTTCTACTTATAATGAAATGATTAAAGAAAATAGTTTATTACTTGGTTACTATGAAGCTATTAAATATATAACTAAAAAAATGCGTTCCAAAAAGGAGATAGAAGAGTATCTAATTAAGAAAGGTTTAAATAGTAAAGAAGCAAAAGAAACTATTAAGAAACTTGAAGATAATAAGTTTATAAATGAAGATATTTATTTAAAAGCATATATAAATGATCAAATTAATTTAACTAATAATGGAGTAAATAAAATTAAAAAGAACTTACTTAAATTGGGATTAGATAATAATAAAATAGATGATTATCTAAGTAAAATAGATGAGTGTATATTTTTAGATAAGATAGATAAATATATAGAAAAAAGGATTAAGTTTAATAAAAATACTTCATCATATATGTTAAAAAATAAAATAATTATTGATTTAGTTAATTTGGGATTTAATAAAGAAGATATTATAAGTGAATTAAACAAATTTGAAATAGATGATAAAGACGCTTATAATCATGAATATGAAAAGATTAAAAAGAGTCTAGAAAAGAAATATTCAGGTGATGAACTTAAATTTAAAATAAGAGAAAAATTATATAAGAAAGGATTTAGATATAATGAAATATAAATATGATACTTTAACTAAAGAAGAAAAAAAGAATTTAACTTTAGAATTTAAGGAAAGTAATGATGAAAATAAAAATTTTTATAAAAAGATAAATAAAATAAAAATAATTTCTTATATAGGAATTGCTTATTCTATAATAATGATGATAGTTGATTTTCTATTTGATATGAGTTTAATAAATAAGATACTTGATTGTTTACTTTTAATATTCTGTATATTATTTTTAATTAAAACAAATGATATTTTAAGAATGAAACTAACTAAATATTTGATAAACAAGAAAAAATAGTTATAAATTTTTTCTTTTTTTATATTATTTAATATGAAGAAATTTATATTATTTATATTAATTATTTTTATTTTTCCATTAAGAGTAAATGCATCATCTATAGTAATGGATGCTGATACTAAAAGAGTATTAGTTAATAATGCTGGTGATGAAAAAAAGCTTATTGCATCAACTACTAAAATACTTACAGCAATGGTAGTTATTAATAATGTTGATATTAAAAAGACTGTTACTATTGATGAAAACGTATTAAAAAGTTTTGGATCTGGTATATATGTAGAGATTGGTGAAAAGATAAGTGTTGAAGATTTACTTTATGGTTTAATGCTTAGAAGTGGAAATGATGCTGCCATTGCGCTTGCTTGTTATGTTGGTGGATCAATTGAAGGATTTTCAATGCTTATGAATGATTTAGCAAAAAGTATTGGAATGAATAACTCTAATTTTATAAATCCAAGTGGACTTGAAAATGATGATGGTGTAGGTAACATATCTACTGCTTATGATATGGGTCTTCTTATGAGTTACGCTATGAATAATGATATATTTAGAAAAATTACATCAACTAAGCATAGAGTTGTAAAAACTAATTATAAAACTTATGATTGGTATAATAAAAATAAACTTTTAAGTATGTATAAATATACAACTGGAGGTAAAACTGGATATACTAAAAAGGCATATAGAACTTTAGTAACAAGTGCAAGTAAAGATAATAAGAATTTAGTAGTTGTAACTTTAGATGAAAGTGATGATTTTAATAAACATAAATATTTATATGAAGATACTTTTAAAAAATATAAACTTGTTAAGGTAGTTGATTCTAAAACATTTCTAAAAAATGAAGGTTTAAAAGTTGATAAAGATATAAATATGTTACTTAAAGATTCAGAGATAAATAAAGTTGAGGTTGATGTTGTTTATACTGATGATGTAACTGACAGAGTAGGTTATGTAAATGTTTCTTTAAATGATAAAGTGTATTTTAAAGAGGATATATATTTAATGACTGAAAAAGACAAGAAAAATTCCATATTTTCTAAAATAAAAGATAAAATAATGTCTATATTTAATGTTAGAGATTAAATTCTCTTTTTTTTATGGTAAAATACTTGTGAGTGGGTGATTTAATGGAAAGATTACAGAAAGTTATTGCATCATCTGGTGTTGCTTCAAGAAGAAAAGCAGAAGAACTTATTCTTAAAGGATGCGTAACTGTTAATGGAGTAAAAGTAACTGAACTTGGAACTAAAGTAAGTGGAAATGATTTAATATGTGTTAATGGTAAAAGTATAACTGAAGAAGATAAAGTATATTATATGCTTAATAAACCTAGAGGAGTTATTTCTTCTGTAAGTGATGAATTAGGTCGTAAAACAATTGTTGATTTAATTGATACTGATAAAAGAATTTATCCAATTGGAAGATTAGACTATGACACGACTGGTATAATTCTTTTAACTAATGATGGTGAACTTTCTAATATTTTAACTCATCCTAATTTTAATGTTGAAAAAACTTATATTGTTAAACTTAATAAATTTTTAGAACCTACAGATTTTATGAAACTTAAAAATGGGGTAATGATTGATAAAAGAATGTGTAAACCTACAAGGGTGAGATTAAAAGAAAATGATAAAGTAAAAGATTATGCATTAGTAGAAGTAACAATTGTTGAAGGAAGAAATCATATAATAAAAAGATTATTCTTAAGTTTAGGATATTTAGTAGATAAATTAACAAGAACTAATTATGCTGGTATGTCACTTGATAATTTAAAAAGTGGAGAATATAGAAACTTAACTATTAAAGAAGTAAAAAGGTTATATGAATATGGAACAAGTAACAATAAATAAACTTGATAATAAAGGAAGAGGTATTGGTTATACTTCTGGTAAAATTGTTTTTGTAAAGAATGCTTTACTAGGAGAAGTTGTAACTTTAAAGAATATAAAAGAACATAAGAAATATATTACGGCTGATATTCAAAATATTGTTAAAAAAAGTGAGTTAAGAAATATTCCTAAATGTCCTTATTATGATTCTTGTGGTGGTTGTAATTTAATGCATGTAGGAATAGATTATCAAGAAGAATATAAAGAAGAAAAAGTAAAAGAAATATTAAAAAAATATGCTAATATAAAAGAAAATGTTAAGTTTATAAAAAATAATAAAGAACTATATTATAGAAATAAAGTAACTTTAAAAGTAAAAAATGGTGAATTTGGTTATTATAATGATGAAACTCATAATTTTATAAATGTTAATAACTGTTTACTTGTTAACAATAAAATAAATGACTTTATTAAAAGTAATGTTATTAAAATTAATAATGGAGAATTAGTTATAAGAGTTAACTATCAAGATGAACTTTTAATAAGTATAAAAAGTGAAGAAAATATATCTATTTTAAATGATATAAATAAATATAATGTTGTAGGTGTTGTTTTAAATGATAAAATTATTTATGGAACTTCTTTCTTTTATGATTATATAGGTGATTTTAAATTTAAAATTTCTTATAATTCATTTTTTCAAGTTAATAATTATATGGCAAGTAATATTTTTATGATTTTAAAAAGTAATTTAAAGGGTAAGAATTTACTTGATTTATATTGCGGTGTAGGTACTCTTGGATTAAGTTTAAAAGATAACTTTGAAAGTATATATGGAATTGAAAAAATTGAAAATGCGATTATTGATGCTAAAGAAAATGCTTTAACAAATAATTGTCATAACGTACACTTTTATGCAGGAGATACTTATGAGGTTTTAAAAGATATTAATGTTTCATTTGATACAATTATAGTTGACCCTCCTAGAAGTGGTTTAAATGAAGAAACAAGAAATTTAATAATAAAATTAAAACCCGATAAATTATGCTATGTTTCATGTGACCCTTTTACTTTAGCAAGAGATTTAAATATTCTAAATAAATTTTATGATGTTGAAAAAATTAATGCTTTAGATATGTTTCCAAATACGTATCATGTTGAATGTGTTTGTATTTTAGAAAGAACATCTAAATCACTTACAAATTGATTTAAAGGTAGGTTTTATTTATTGTAATAGAAACATTAATTTGATAAATATATATATATTAATTAAGTTACTAAGTATTAATATGACAATTCGGTCGACTAGGGTTTATAAGATAAAGCAACCAATCTTATATGCATGCGAAGATATACATTTATTTTGTATATCTCTTTTTTTGTAAAGGAGGGAAAAATATGAATGAAGTAATAGAAAAAGAAAAAATAGAGAATATGATTTATGAAATTAGAGGAGTAGAAGTAATGTTAGATTCTGATTTGCAAAGCTTTATGAATGCAAAAATGGAACTAAAGAAGTTAACCAGGTAGTAAAAAATAATATAGATAAATTTACTGAAAGATATAGTTTTAAATTAACTAATCAGGAATATAAAAATTTGTGGTCAAAATATTTGACCGCAAATATTAGTTCTAAATCTAGAAGTAATCCAAGAGTATTTACTGAACAAGGAGTTAATATGCTTGCTACAATTTTAAAAGGAAAAAAAGCTTCGCAAATAACACTTGATGCATTTGTTTTAATGAAAAAAATATAAATATTACCATCAAGAAATATTTAAAATGTATGCGTAATAGGAAAAATAAAATTTCTTTCTTTTTATATTGTGCTATGAACAATTGTTTGATATACTGAATTTGTAAATATGAGTCGAGTATTAAGGGATGTGAAAATATGAATGAAAGTAATATATTATTATATGAAACTGAAGAGGGTAAGGTTAATGTTGACGTAATTTTAAAAGATGAAACAATATGGCTTACTCAAAAAAGTATGGCTGACTTATTTGAATCTAGTTCCGATAATATAAGTTTACATTTAAAAAATATTTTTAAAGACAATGAATTAGATAAACGTTTAACTACCGAGGTTTTCTCGGTAGTTAAAAAGGAAGGAAATCGTAGTGTAAACAGAGAATTAGAATTTTATAATTTAGATGCTATAATAGCAGTAGGTTATAGAGTTAATTCTAAAAAAGCAACTAAATTTAGAATTTGGGCAACAAAAATATTAAAAGATTATATGATAAAAGGATTTGCAATAGATGTTGAAAAAATGAAGAATGGTCCTAAATTTGGAAAAGACTATTATGATGATTTATTGCAAACTATTAAAGAAATTAGACTTTCTGAAAGAAGGCAATATCAAAAGATTACTGATATTTTCGAAGCAACTAGAAAGATTCCGATGAGGCATATACATTCTTTAAAATAGTTCAAAACAAGCTTCATTATGCAATTACTGGAAAAACGGCAGCAGAACTTATTTATGAAAGAGTAGATAGTGAAAAATTAAATATGGGACTTACATCTTGGAGAATAGTCCTAATGCAAAATAATGAAATATGATATTAATATTGCTAAAAATTATTTAAATGAGGACGAATTAAAAAAATTAAATAATTTAACAACATTATTCTTGGATTATGCAGAAGATATGGCAGAAGAGCATCAAATTATGACAATGAAGGATTGGATAAAAGAAACTGATGAATTAATAAAATTTAGAAAGAAAAATGTTTTAAGTGATTCTAGAAGAATATCTCATGAGAAAGCTATAGAAAAAGCTGAAAATGAATATGAAAAGTTTAGAGTAAAACAAGATAAAGAATATATTTCAAGTATGGATGAAATGTATAAAAGATATTTAGAAGAAAATAGTAAACAGTAATCTGAAAGTTGGTTAAAAGAATGAAAATAAGTTTTTTTGTAATATTTCTATTAATAGGTTTAGTGTTGTTAATGTTATCATTAATATTTAAAAGTAAAGATAAAAAGATGATCGAGCAATGCTCTCTAAAAACAAAAGGTAAAGTTATAAAATATACATTATGGAATAATAATGGAGTACATTTTCCTATAATAGAGTATATTGTTAACGATATTAAATATAATCAAAGACTTAAATATGGTTGGATTATAAATAAGTCATCATCTTTTAATAAAATGAATACTGAAGTAGAAAGCGATGTTTTAGGGGAAAATTTAGTAATTAATAGTAATACTCATATTTCTACTAATGTATTAAAAGAACATTTTCCTATAGGAACAGAATTAGATGTTTTTTATAATTTTGAGAATCCAGCTAAAAGTTATGTAATAAGATTTGTAAAAAATCCAGCAGTAAAAGTTTTATTTTTTATAGGATTATTCTTTATTATTTTAGCATTTATTGGACTTCTTATTTTACCAAAATAGATATAATAAAAATAGAAAAGAGGGTATTTGAGTGAGTAATGAATTAAAAGTAGTAGAAAAAGTATTTGAAAATAAACAAATAAGAACTATTTGGAATAGTGATGAAGAAAAATTTTATATTAGTGTTGTTGATATAGTTTCCGTTTTAACCGATAATGAATATCAAACAGCTAGAAACTATTGGAAAGTCTTAAAAAATAGATTAAAAAAAGATGGAAATGAAACGGTTACAAATTGTAACCAGTTGAAATTATTGTCTCAAGATGGAAAAAATCGTATGACTGATGTTGTAGATATTGAAGGGATGTTTAGAATTATTGAATCTATACCATCAAAAAAAGCTGAACCAATAAAACTTTGGTTAGCAAGACTTGGTAAAGATAGAATTGATGAAGAATATGATCCAGAAATTACTATTAATCGTGCACTTGAAACATATAAAAGAAAAGGATTCTCTGATGAATGGATAAATCAAAGATTAAAATCTATTGATGCCAGAAAAGAATTCACTGATGAATTAAAAAATAAAGGAATAGAAAGCAGTAAGGATTTTGCAGTACTAACTAATATCTTAACTAAAGTGTGGAGTGGGTATTCTGTAAAAGAATATAAAGAAATAAAGGATTTAAAGAAAGAAAACTTAAGAGACAATATGACTAATATGGAATTAGTACTGAATATGCTAGCTGAAGTTTCTTCTACAGAAATATCTAAGAGTTCAAATAAGTTGGGATATGATAATGTTAAAAATTCTATAGTAAAAGGTGGTAATATTGCAAAAACTGCGAAAGATCAAATAGAAAAAGAAACCGGCAAAAAAATAGTAAGTAGTTCAAATAATAAAAATATTAAACAAATTGGTAATGATTGAAAAATAATTACTTATTTACATTGTGATTTTATACATAAGATATGTGTGTTAAAAAAATGGTTTAAATTTAATTGATGATTACTATAAAAATTTATATCATAAATCTAGAAATAAGTTATAATATATTTGGAGTGAGTTTATGAAAAGAAAATTTTTATTATCAATGTTAATTTTGAGTATTTCATTTACTTTAAATGTAAATGCTGCCAATAATCCGTATAGTTCTAAAGGGCCCTATGGAGTTAATTGTACTTGGTATACATGGAAAAAAGCTTATGATAAAACAGGAGTTCAATTGCCTGGATGGGGAAATGCTAAAACATGGTATAATTCTGCTAAGAAAGCTGGATATTCCGTTGGAAGTGAACCTAAAAAAAATTCCATTGTTGTTTGGAATATGACATCTTATGGTCATGTTGCTTTTGTAGAACGTGTAAGTGGTGATAAAATTTATGTATGGGATTCCGATTATGAATGTTTTGATGAAGAAAATCCGGAATATAAAGCTTGTATGGAAGCATCTGTATCTGAAGAAACAGATCGTGCTTGTAAAGCAAATGCTAAAAAAGCAGCATGCGAATTTGGAAAAAATCAATATGATACAATTGGATATATTTATTTGGATGAAGCTCCAAAAAATGTAAATGCAGAAACGACAACAAAAGTAAAAACAACTACAACTAAGAAAATAACTACAACAGTTGCTAAATCTAATAATAATTTCTTAAGTAGTATAGTAATAAGTAATGGAAATATTATTTTTGATAAAAATACATTAGAATATAATCTTGTTTTAGAAAATGAGGTTGATAAAATAAACATTGAAGCAACTGCTGAAGACAGTAATGCTAAAATTATTGGTGTAGGTGATTATAATCTAATTGAAGGTAATAATGATATAAAGTTAACAGTAACTTCAGAAAATGGGGAAGAGAGAGTTTATACCTTACATATTTTAAGAAATGAGAAAAAAGAAGAAATTATAAATGATAATAAAGAAGAAAAGAAGAAAGATAATTTTGTTATATATATTATAATTTCTGGAGTAATATTACTTTTAATAATAAGTTTACTTATTGTAATATCTTTAAAAAAAAAAGAAAAAATAATGTAACTTATTGTAAATAATAATTATAAATATTAAAGTGCTTTATAACTTTTGATATAATAATAAAGGTGGTAATATGTCAAAGTTATATTTTAGATATGGCGCGATGAATTGTGGAAAAAGTACGGCTTTAATGCAAGTTGCATATAATTATGAAGCTAATAATAAAAAAGTATGTGTTATAAAATCAGTTATAGATACTAAAGGTGGTGATTCTTTAGAATCAAGAATTGGTTTAACAAGAAAAGTTGATTTATTATTAAAGAGTGGTGAATCTTTAGAAAAATATTATGATAAACTTAAAAATGTAGATTGTATTCTTGTAGATGAAGCACAATTTTTAGAAAAAGAAAGAGTAGACGAACTATTTTATATAACTAAAATGTTTAATGTTCCAGTTATATGTTATGGATTAAGAACTGATTTTAGAAGCGAATTGTTTACTGGAAGTAAAAGACTTTTGGAACTTGCAGATGAACTTGAAGAATTAATAACTATTTGTAGATGTGGAAAGAGAGCAAAATTTAATGGTAGATATGTTAATGATGAATTTACACTTGCTGGAGAAACTGTAAAAATAGATGGTTCAGATGATGTTGTTAAATATGTTCCATTATGTGGAAAATGTTATTTAGAAGAAATAGAAAAGAGGAAAAATTAATTTCCTCTTTAATTTTATTTTAAAAGTAATTTTTTTATTTGTTTCTTTAATCCTTGATTTGACATTTTTACAGGTGCTTTAGGAGCATTAATTGTGTGTACACATTCATTAATAAAATGATTTCTTATTTCTTCAATTTGTTGTTCAGTGAATCTTTCTAAATACTTGTGACCTGCAATAAATAGTTCGTCAATTTTTTCTTTTCTCATTGCTTTTAAAATAGTTCTTTGACCTGATTTATTACAACAATAAGTAGCAATATAAACAGTTAAAACATCATCCGCAGATTTAGATATTAAAGTCATATAGTCTTCATATTCTTGAAGTGTAAAAATACTTTTTCCATTATAACAAAAAGCATGAATTAAAATTTGTCTTTGCTCTAAATCTGTATATTCACTCCAATTTTTTAATTCCATATATTTTATTCCTTTCGTGTGTTATTATTATATTGTATATATTTTATTTGTCAAGAGTAGAGGTGATGATGCATGGATAATAAAGATATTTTAAATAGACTTTCCAAGTCTAAATTTAGAAGTAGTTTTCATCTTTCAAAAAAAGATTTTGGTTATATAGAAAGCAAAGGAATTGATAAAATTAGAAGTCATGCAATAGACTTTATTACAAAAAGACTTGCACCAATGAATCCTATTAATGATGGTAAACAAACACCTATGCATGGCCATCCAGTATTTGTTGCTCAACATGCAACAGCAACATGTTGTAGAACTTGTCTTTATAAATGGCATAAAATAAAAAATGATCATGATTTAACAAACGAAGAAATTGAATATATAGTTAATTTAATAATGGATTATATAAATATAGAAATCAATAATGCTAAGGAGTAAAATATGGATTTTGAAAATATTGGAAAATTAATAAAAGAATTAAGAATAAAAAATAATATGACTCAAAAAGAATTTGCGGAAAAATATAATGTTACATTTCAAGCAGTTTCTAAATGGGAAAATGGTATAAATATTCCAGATGTTTCTTTACTTAAACAAATAAGTAAAGATTTTAATATTAGTTTAGATGAACTTTATGAAGGTAAAATAAAATCTAAATCCAATAAAAATAAATTAATAGTTATATTAATAATAATTATAATTTTTATTGGTTTAATAGTGTTTATAGTTTGTCATAAAAAAAGTGATAGTAAATTTAATTTTAAGACTTTATCTTCTACATGTTCAAGTTTTACTATAAATGGAAATATTTCTTATAATAAAAATCAATCTTCAATTTATATTACTAATATAAATTATTGTGGAGGAGATAATACTTTAAAATATAAAAAGTTTAATTGTGTTCTTTATCATAAAGAAAAAAATGATGATAGAGTTATAAGTAGTTATGATTATGATGGAAAAGCAATTACTTTAGAAGAATTTTTAAAGAAAGTTACATTTGTAAAATCGGATTTTAATAATAAATGTAATGATTATAATAATCATAGTTTGTATTTAAAGATAGAAGTATTTTTAGATGATAATACTTCAACTTTATATAAAGTTCCACTTGAATTAAATAAATGTGATAAGTAATTCTATTTATAGTCTAGTTAATTCAACTTTGAAGTTATTATAAATTTCTATTTTTAGTAGTAATATTTTTTCTAGAAAGGAAGAATATTATGAAAAAGAAAATTTTATGGGGATGTGTATCTTTAGTTTTAATTGTTGTTGGAGTTATTATAGGTTATTTTATAAATACTGCTAATAATAATCTTCAAAAGTTACCTAAACCAGAAGTGACTGGAGGAGAAAGAGGTAAACTTGGAATAGATAAAAATATTAATGAAGAAACTATTGATAATTATCTAAATAGAAGTGATTCAGTTTATTATGATGTTAGAATGCTTAAGGATGATGCTAATTGGGAAAGTATTAATGGGGATTCATATTTAAGTGGATTTGTTAATGGATTTGAAGTTTTTCCTTATCCATTTATAGCTAATGATAGTATTAGTCCAGAACTAGAAAATATTGTTGGTAAAGGCTATAATGGGCCATCACTTTTTAATAATGAAGATGGTAAGTATGTTGCTAACTATAAAGAGTCATTAGAAATACTAGAATATCTATTTCCAAAAGATAAAAATATTTTCTTGATGTGTGGAGGCGGTGGATATGCTGGCCAAACAAAGAATTTACTTGTTTCTCTTGGATGGGATGAAGATAAAATTTATGATGTTGGTGGATATTGGTATTATAATGGAAAAAATAATATAAATGTAAAAACTTCTAGAAATGAAAAAACAGTATATGATTTCTGGAAAGTAAACTACCATTCCATAGATTTTAAAAGTTTAACAAAGGAATAAAAATGAAAAAGGTTATTATTTTAATTACAATTTTATCAATTTTTATTGCAGGTTGTTCAGAAAAAAAATTTTATTTAAGTGGTGAATATTATAAAAGTGGTGTACTTGAAATAAATGACAATGATCTTGATAAATTAATTAATAATAAAAAGAGTTTTATTTTATTTGTATATAATCCATTTTGTAACTTTAAAGTATCTTGTGAAGAGGTATTCGTTAATACTTTAAAGAATGAAAATATAACTTTATTAAAAATACCATTTAATAGTTTTAAATTATCAAAATTTTATAAGAAGGTAAAATATGGACCATCAATTTTAATTATTAATAATGGTAAATTAGTTAAATACTTAGATGCATCAGATGATAATGATTATGATATTTATCAAGATGAAGAAAAATTTAAAGAATGGTTATCATTTTACATTTATTTAAATAAGAGGGACTAATAAATAAAAATCCTTATAGTATAATATTCCTGAACAAGATTTATTTTTAGAAAGTATGGCCGATGCTGCAAGTTCAGTTCATAATCATTTTAAAGACAATATTGCATATATCAATATGATGTTAAATATGAGTGTTGACTGTGATTGTTGTGCAAAAGCAGAAAATCCTTGTATGAAAGATATTGAAATTCTTGCTTCCCTTGATCCAATTGCAATTGATCAAGATGGAATTCATACTATAGAAGCTGCAAGTGAACTTGGTTTTGGTTCTAGAGAATATGAATTAATTTATATAGATTAAGGCGTTTTTGCCTTTTTTTTATTTTGTCTTTATTGTATAATTATCTATAGAATAGGTGTGTGCAAATATGAAGAAAAAAATAATTTTTGGAGTAATTATGTTTGTATTAGGAGTAACAGCAGCTTACGGAGCGGATTTAATATTAGGTGAAGAGGTTAGTTTTAGCAATGGTACATCTAATTTAAAAGCAAATAATGTCCAAGATGCAATAGAAGAACTTTATGATAAAACAATATCTGACTCATCATGTAAAAATGTAAGTGCACCAAATTTAGGTAGTGGATTAGTTCCAGTAACAATAGAAAATGATGGAACAGTAAAATATGCAGATACATCAAAGAGTTGGTATAACTATTGTGA